>Ga0136641_1000150_pt1 | contig 29164 bp, 29 predicted proteins | sample EliLak1302023Y_FD_115312 | JGI IMG/M metagenome (GOLD analysis project Ga0136641, IMG submission 115312) | Freshwater microbial communities from Elizabeth Lake, Yosemite National Park, California, USA - 13020-23Y | ecosystem: Environmental > Aquatic > Freshwater > Lake ...
CAGAATTGGGGTCAGATACCGATTTTTGCTTCGCAAAATCGGTATCTGACCCCAATTCTGCTGACCCCAATTCGCCGGTATCTGACCCCAATTCGCCTGACCCCAATTTGATCCACGGAGAAATAGCGTTCATGCGTATACGGTCGCCCAAGAGCGCACCGCCGCTTTTGCGTCGCGACGGGTCAATCGAAATGACGGCAATGCGTAAGGCGTCACCTTGGTCCAAGCGAAAGCGGCGTATCAACTCATCTGTGAGCGAAGACTTGCCCGCACCGCCGGTGCCGGTGATGCCTATGACGGGTACTTTCAGCGCAGTGGCCTGCGTTTTCAGTTGCGAACGCAAACCCTCGATCGCTGCTGTCGGTGTTTCCAGCGCGGTGATGAGTTGCGCCAGTGCGCGCCAACTGCTTGGTGTGTGACCTTGTATCGCCTCGATGGCGGTGGGCGCATAAGCGCATAAGTCCAGGTCGCAGCGCAGGATCATCTCGCCGATCATGCCTTGTAAGCCCATGCGCTGACCATCTTGCGGGCTGTAAATGCGGGTCACGCCATAGGCTTGCAATTCGTCGATTTCTTCTTGCACGATGACACCGCCACCGCCGCCGAACACCTGTATGTGAGCGCCTCCACGCTGGCGCAGTAAATCGACCATGTATTTGAAATACTCGACATGGCCACCTTGGTAAGAACTGATGGCAATACCTTGCACGTCTTCCTGTAATGCAGCGGTAACGACCTCATCCACCGAGCGGTTGTGACCCAGGTGTATGACTTCAGCGCCCATGCCTTGCAAGATACGGCGCATGATGTTGATGGCAGCGTCATGACCGTCAAACAAACTGGCAGCCGTGACAAAGCGCACCTTGTGTTTGGGTTTGTATTGGGCGAGCGCTTGAAATTCAGCGGATAAATCGGTCATGGTGAGAAGATAAGTTCAGGCGTAAACAATGAACATAAAAGGGGACTTGTGGAGGGCATCTGATTTCCACAAGTTGACGTAACGTCAATCATAGCTGTGTTTGGAGTTTCGCTGCACGTGGGCCGTCAAAGGCTTGATCGAACTAAAACCCAGGGATGATCCCGAATCTGAAACTGACCTATGAACCCCGCTATGCTTCATGCCATCACACCACCCGAGTTTGAGGACACAAACATGGCCATTTCATGGTTAAGCGCACTCAAGGTCGTGCCTTGGGACAAGGTCATCGAGCACGCGCCCGGCGTATTGGACAAAGCACGCAGTTTGATTGACAAACACCGGGGTGCAGCGGCGCCGGGGTCTGACACCTCAGCGGTACAAGAAACCGAGGCGTTGCCCAGCCTTGAGGAATTGAACTCACGCTCAATGGCTTTGCAAAAGCAACTTCAAGAACAAGCAGCGGTTCAACAAAGCATGGCGCAGACCATGACCGAATTGGCCGAGCAACAAGCGGGCTTGATTGCCATGGTCAAGCGTTTGCAATCACAGTTGAAATGGTTGCTAGCAGGTGCGGTTTTAGTGTTGACAGGGTGTGTGGTTTTGTTGACCATGAAGTGAAGCAAAAGCTGCCGCTGGCGCAGACCCAACTGTTGAAGTTCAGCTTAGGCTGGTCGCACCGCTAACCAATCCCCCACCGCTTCTTCATACGCCAACCCGGTTGCCAAGAGTGCCACATCACCACGAGGTTGACCAATCAGTTGCATGCCCATGGGCAGGCCTTGGGCATTGAAACCGCAAGGCACATTCAACGCAGGCAAACCCGCCAGACTGGCGTAGAGCGTGACTTCCATCCAGCGGTGGTAAGTGTCCATCTGCACAGATCCATTTGGTGTTTTTATAGATGAAGGCCAACGCAGGTCTATGGCAAACGGCCAGACTTGAGCGCTGGGCAAGACCAACATGTCAAAGCGGCTGAGCAACGCCAACATATGTTGGTAAAACGCGCTGCGTTTGGTACTTGCCTGTAAAAAATCGGGCGCAGTCATGCCTGCAGCCTGGTCAAATTCCCACAGTGCTTCGGGCTTGACCTGGTCCCGCCCCTTGGCCACCATGGGTGCGATACGCGAGGCGGTCAGCACCCGCCGCCAAGCCAGCCAGGTCTGCCAAACCGAAGGCGCAGAAAAGTTCGGTGTCACAGGCTCCACATGAGCGCCTAGGTTAGTCAAGCGCTGCAAACCGTTTTCACAGGCCTCCAACACGCCCGCTTCCATCGGTAAATAGCCGTTCAAATCGCCCAGCCAACCCACGCGCAAGCCTTTGGCCTTGGGTTGTAACTGTGAAGACCAGCCTGGCGGCAAACTGGCCAGCGACAGCGGCGTACGATCGTCATAACCGGCCATGGTCTCCAGCAGCCGTGCGAGATCGGCCACATGCCTTGCCATAGGGCCGTCGGTACCGAGCTGGCTGACCCAGACATCGTTCTGAGGAAAAGCAGGTACCCGACCTTGTGAGGGGCGCATACCAAAGACATTGTTCCAGCCGGCTGGGTTGCGCAGACTGCCCATGAAATCCGAACCGTCAGCCAAAGGCAACAGGCGTTGCGCCAGTGCCACCGCTGCGCCCCCGCTGCTGCCGCCCGAGGTGAAGTTGGCGTTGTAGGCGTTGGGGGTGGCACCAAACACCGGGTTGAACGTGTGCGAACCCAAACCCCACTCCGGCGTATTGGTTTTGCCTATCACCAGCCCGCCAGCTGCTTTCATGCGCTGTACTAACAAGGCATCCTGCGCAGGAATATGGTCACGCAGCAGTGGCGAGCCGCAGGTTGTGGGTATGCCTGCCACGTCGACCAAATCCTTGAAAGCCAGCGGTATGCCGTGCAGCCAGCCGCGCGAATCGCCGCGGGCGAGTTCTAGGTCGCATACGGCGGCCAGCGCGAGCAACATGTCGGGTTCCTGCAGATTGACGATGGCGTTGGCGTGCGGATTGATGGCAGCCATACGCTGTAAAAAAGCCTGCATCACCTCTAAGCAAGACAATTCGCGCCGCTGGATACTGGCAGACAATTGCAATGCGCTGAGTTCGGTTATGGCCATCGTTCTGGGCACCTGAATGAATTCGTTTATATTGAAGCCGAGTTTGAAATGTAGCCGCCTGCGGGCCCAAGGGGAAATCAATGTCACGCCGTTTGTTTGTTCAAGCCATGACCGCCACACTCATGGCTGTCGGCACTTTTGTCCATGTGCAGGCACAAAACGCATTGCCTGCCAACAAGGTGTTGCGATTTGTACCGCATGCCAATTTGGCGGTGCTGGACCCCATTTGGACCACGGCATACGTCACGCGCAACCACGGCTACATGATTTATGACACCTTGTTCTCCGAGGATGCCAAAGGAAAAATCCAGCCGCAAATGGTGCAAAGCTACAGCACCAGCAAGGATGGCAAGGTCTGGACGTTCAAACTGCGCAGCGGTCTGGCGTTTCACGACGGCAAGCCGGTGACCAGCGAAGATGTGGCGGCGTCACTCAAGCGCTGGTCTAGCCGCGACACCATGGGCGGTGTGTTGTTTGCGTTCGTGGACAAATTGGAAACACCAGACGCCAACACACTGCGAATGCTGATGAAAGAGCCGTGCGCCATCGTGCTCGAAGCGTTGGGCAAAGCGTCTTCGAATGTGCCATTCATCATGCCTGCGCGTATCGCGGCCACGCCTGGCACCGAGCAGATCAAGGAGCACATAGGTTCTGGACCGTTCATTTTCAAAGCCGACGAATTCAAACCCGGCGCGGTTGCGGTCTATGAGCGCAACACCAAATATGTGTCGCGCACAGAAGCACCCAGCGGACTTGCAGGCGGCAGGCCGGTGAACTTCGACCGCGTGGAATGGGTCATCATCCGCGACCCGCAAACCCAGTTCAATGCCATCGTCGCCGGTGAAGTCGATATCGTGGAACAACCCAGTTTCGAGCAGTACGACACTTTAAAGAAAACCGCAGGCGTCAAGGTGGAAGATTTCGCGCCTGCTGGTTTTCAGTACATCATGCGTTTCAATCACATACATCCGCCGTTCAACAACCCCAAAATCCGTCAGGCCGCGATGCTGGCCGTCGGTCAGCAGGCATTCATCAATACCCAGGTCGGTGTGCCTGAGTTGGGTCGCTTGTGTCGCAGTATTTATCCCTGCAGTTCACAGTTTGCCGATGAAAACACACCTCACTTCACCGGCGTTGCCAACCCGGCCAAGGCACGTGAACTGTTGAAAGAAGCCGGTTACGACGGCACTCCAATTGTGATGATGCGACCCACCGACTTGTCTGCCATCACCAAGCTGCCTTTGGTGGCCAAGCAGCAATTGGAAGCCGCTGGATTCAAGGTGGATTTGCAACAAATGGACTGGGCTTCATTGGTGGCGCGGCGAGCCAAAAAAGATCCGCCTAGCCAAGGCGGTTGGAATATGTTCTTCACCACATGGGCTGCGGGTGACATTGACAGCCCATTGACCAGCGCCATGCTCAATGCCAAAGGTGCCACGGGTTGGTTTGGTTGGCAAGACGAGCCGCGCATCGAAGAATTGAAAGCAAAATTTGCGCGTGCCCATGAGGGTAGCGAGCAGAAAAAAATCGCCTCCGACATCCAATCCATTGTGTTTGAAACAGCTTCCTTTGTCCCGCTGGGCGAATACCGCAACCCCACTGTGCTGCGCAACAACGTCAGCGGACTGTTGCAAACCCCAGGCATTCCGGTGATGTGGGGATTGGCCAAGCGCTGACATGGGATCCTTTTTGATACGCCGCCTGTTGGCGGTGCTGCCTGTGTTGTTGGTGGTCTCGCTGCTGGTGTTTTTCATGCTTCGTCTAGCGCCTGGCGACCCCGCAGCGGTGATCGCGGGCAACAATGCCACCAGCGAAGACATTGCCAACATCCGCGCTCACATGGGGCTGGACAAGCCCATCGTCGCGCAATATGTGTTGTGGCTGGGGCAAGTTTTACAAGGCGATCTGGGTTACTCGTATTACCTCAGCAAGCCGGTCACTGCATTGGTTGCGCAGCGCATGGAACCTACCTTGGCGCTGGCGCTGGGCACGGTGTTGATGGCGGTGTGTATCGCGGTGCCGCTGGGCAGTCTGGCGGCATGGCGCATGGGCGGCTGGTTAGACCGTGGACTGTCGGCGTTTTCAGTCGCCGGGTTTTCGGTGCCGGTGTTTGTCATCGCTTACCTGCTGATTTATGTGTTTGCCATGCAATTGCAATGGTTGCCGGTGCAAGGCTATAAGCCGATCAGTGGTGCGCAATCACAAGGCACTTGGGCGTGGATGCGTCAGCTCATACTGCCATGGCTGACCTTGTCTACCGTCTATGTGGCATTGATCGCACGCATCACCCGCGCCAGCGTATCCGAAGCCTTGCAAGAGGATTTCATTCGCACCGCGCGCGCCAAAGGACTGTCGGAACTTGCGGTACTGGTTCGCCATGCGCTGGCGAATGCGGCCGTGCCCATCGTCACTGTGATCGGTATAGGCGTGGCCTTGTTGATTGGCGGCGTGGTGGTCACTGAAACGGTGTACGCGATTCCCGGTTTGGGTTCACTCACTGTGGACGCGGTGCTCAACCGCGACTTCCCCGTCATACAAGGTTTGGTGTTGTTGTTCTCGCTCAGCTATGTGTTGATCAATTTATTGGTGGACACCAGCTATGTCTGGCTTGACCCTAGGATTCGTCACTGATGACCTCGCTCAACCAACGTTTATGGGACCATGGTTCGGTACGCTTTGGCGCCGCCGTGTTGTTGTTGGTGTTGCTGTTGTCGCTGGCCGCGCCTTGGCTGGGCACGGTGGATCCGGCGGCCATGGACGCCAATGTCATCAATCAACCGGCTGGCAAATCCGGCGCATTCAATTTGCCTGACGGTACGGTGGTGCAACACACGTTTTGGCTGGGTACCGACAACTTCGGCCGCGATGTCTACAGCCGCGTCATGTACGGCGGACGTATATCGCTGGTAGTTGGTATTTGCACTTCTTTGCTGGCCCTGTCCTTAGGCGGTTTGTGCGGCATGCTCGCCGGTTATTTTCGTCGCGTCGATACGGTGCTGATGCGCTTCATGGATGGCTTGATGGCCATACCTGCGGTGTTGCTGGCGATTGCCTTGGTGGCTGTGCTGGGCGCAAATGTAGCGACCGTGGTGGTGGCGATTGCCATACCCGAAGTGCCGCGCGTCACGCGGTTGGTGCGTTCGCTGGTGCTGAGTTTGCGCGAAGAAGCGTATGTCGAAGCCGCGCGTGCATTGGCCACGCCCACAGCGGTGATTTTGTGGCGACATATCCTGCCCAACGCCATGGCGCCGCTGTTGGTGCAAGGCACATTTGTGGCGGCCTCGGCGGTGCTCACCGAAGCCATTCTGAGTTTTCTGGGCTTGGGTTTGCCGCCAGATGTCCCGACCTGGGGCAACATCATGGCCGAGGGCCGGGTGCAGTTCAGCATGCAACCGGGCAATGTGTTGTTTCCTGCGCTGTTTCTGGTTCCCACGGTGCTGGCGATCAACCTATTGGGCGACGGTTTGCGCGATGTGCTTGACCCTAAATTTGCCAAGCGGGTAGGCTAATGGGCATACCTGTGTTGTCCGTGCACAAGCTGTCGGTGGCATTGCCGGCCGGTGCAGACCGCAGTCACGCGATGCAAGATATTTCTTTGTCGTTGAACGCGGGTGAAACTTTGTGTGTGGTCGGTGAATCGGGTTCAGGCAAATCGGTGCTGGCCATGTCGGTCATGGGTTTGCTGGCGCGCGAGTTGCGCGTCACACAGGGTAGTGTGCTGTTGCAAAACGAGTCGCTGCTAGATGCTGATGAGGCGCGTTTGCGAGGCTTGCGCGGACGCGCCATGGGCATGGTGTTTCAAGAGCCTATGACCGCCTTGAATCCAGTGATGCGCTGTGGCGAACAAATCGACGAGGTGCTGCGCTGTCATACCGACTGGGGGCATTCACAACGTCGCGAAGCCGTGTTACACATCATGCAACAGGTACAACTGCCCGAACCCGAGCGCATGATGGACAGCTACCCGCATCAACTCAGTGGCGGGCAACGCCAGCGTATTGTGATTGCCATGGCCATGGTATTGAAACCCGCCTTGTTGATTTGCGATGAGCCGACCACGGCGCTGGACGTGACCACACAGCAGGAAATATTAAAACTCATCAAACAATTGCAACACTACAGCGGCACAGCCGTGTTGTTCATCACGCATGACATGGGTGTGGTGGCTGATACCGCGGATCGGGTGCTGGTCATGCACCGTGGTGTTCAAGTGGAGCAGGGTGAGCGTGACCAAGTGTTGCAGCAACCACAGGCCGATTACACGCGCCGCTTGCTGGCTGCTGTACCTGGCATGACACCGCCTGCACCGCGTGTCTTGCCCGACACGCCACCGGTATTGCGTGTACAAGCATTACGTAAAACTTATGTCAGCCGCGAAGGCTGGGGCAGCGTGCGCCACACCGATGCATTGGCCCATACAAGCTTTGCACTGCGTGCCGGTGAAACGCTGGGCATCGTCGGCGAATCGGGGTCTGGCAAATCCACATTGGCGCGTTGTGTGTTGCGCTTGATCGACCCTGACGGCGGGGATATTTTTTGGGGGCAAGACAACATCGCAACCCTGAACGAGGCGCAACTCAGGCCATTGCGTCATCGCTTGCAAGTGGTGTTCCAGGACCCGAACCGCTCACTCAATCCGCGCATGCGGGTCGGCGAATCCATCATGGAAGGTGCGCGCAATTTCGGTTTGAGTGCAGCGCAAGCCCAAGCGCGCGGACAGGCGCTGCTGGCACAAACCGGTTTACCCGCCAACGCCTGGGAGCGTTACCCCAGCCAATTCAGTGGCGGTCAGCGCCAACGCATCGCACTGGCTCGCGCTCTCGCTTGCCAACCCGATGTGCTGGTAGCCGACGAAGCGGTGAGCGCATTGGATGTGTCTGTGCAGGCACAAATCTTGGATTTACTCAGAGAGGTACAACGCAGCATGGGACTGGGCCTGCTGTTCATCACCCACGATTTGCGCGTGGCCGCACAGTTGTGCGACAGCGTTATCGTCATGCATCGCGGACACATTGTTGAGCATGGCCCGACGGCCGCTTTGTATGCAAACCCACAACATGCTTACACACAGGCACTGTTGGCCAGTGTGCCAGGGGGCAATGCATGACCTGCGTTTTCATCGCCGGTTTTCAGCACGAGACCAACACGTTCGCCCCCAGTCTGGCGGATTGGGAGGCATTCAACCGGGGCGATGCTTTTCCTGCTTACATTCGCGGTCAGGCCATGCAAACCCAATTCACCGGCGTGAATATCCCTGTGGGTGGTTTCATTGATGCCGCCAAACGCCATGGCTGGCAGTTGTGGCCGTCGGTGTGGGCCGGAGCCAGTCCGTCCTCTTACGTCACCCAAGATGCTTTTGAGCGAATTGCTGCGGATTTGTTGGCGGACTTGAAGCAGGGCTTGGCGCAAGGCATTGACGCGGTCTACCTGGACTTGCACGGCGCCGCGGTGGCCGAACACGCGGACGATGCAGAAGGCGAATTGCTGGCGCGGGTACGTGCATTGATCGGCGACAACATGCCCTTGGTGGCGAGTTTGGACTTGCATGCCAACGTCACCCACCGCATGCTGGACACTGCAGATGCATTGGTGGCTTATCGCACCTATCCCCATGTCGACATGGCAGACACCGGTGAACGCACAGCCGAATTGCTACAAAGGCGTTTGCGCTTGGGGCAGCGCGAGGCGCTGACAGTGCATCGCTTGCCTTATTTGATTTCACTCAATGCCCAGTCGACCTGGTTGCAACCTGCCAAAGATATTTATGCAGCTATCTCAGATATAGATAAGGCGAATCACAGTGTGTCGAGCTTTTGCATGGGTTTTGCAGCAGCAGATTTTGATGAATGCGCGCCGGTGTTGTGGTCTTATGCTGCGCAACCGCAGCAAGCCCAAACTGCAGCAGATGCGTTGCATCAACTTGCCGCGCCACCAGCGCAATGGCGCATGGATTTTTTAAATGCACGCGAAGCGGTGACGCAGGCCTTGGAGTTGGCGGCGCAGCACGAACGACCAGTGCTGATTGCAGATACCCAAGACAACCCCGGCGCAGGCGGTGACAGCAACACCACGGGCATGTTGCATGCATTGTTGCAACAAGGTGCAGGTAAGCGTTATCCCGGCGCAGTTGCGCTGGGCTTGCTGTACCACCCCGAGGTAGCTACCAAAGCATTTGCTGCCGGTGTGGGTGCATTTATCGATGTGGTGTTGGGTGTGTCTGTGCCTACCTATGCGGGAATGAGTGATGCGCCAGTGCATGCGCGCGCGCAGGTGCGGGCCATCAGTGAAGGGCGATGCGAATTGAAAGGCCCGATGATGCGTGGCATGGTCAGCCAACTTGGCGCCAGCGCTTGTTTGGATATAGATGGTGTATGGGTTGCAGTGGTCAGCGGTAAGGCCCAATTGTTTGACCGTGAAATGCTTCGCATGGTGGGTATCACACCAGAGGCGATGAAATTGATTGTGCTGAAAAGTTCCAACCATTTCCGCGCCGATTTTGAACCTATCGCAGCCAAGGTGCTGGTGGCCAAAGCCTCAGGTCCGATGGCTGCCGACCCCGGCGATCTGCCTTGGCGCAAACTCAGCGCATTGACACGCACCCGGGCCTGAAAGGAGACGCGTATGTCTGATTTAACCCCCTGCACAGCTGAACAATGGCAGACACTGTTTCGCGGCGGCGCTGTGTCGCCAGTGGAGGTGACCCAAGACGTGCTGCAACGCATTGCACGACTCAACCCTTTGTTGAATGCGTTTTGTCTGGTCGATGAAGAATCCGCATTGGCCAGTGCCAGGGTCAGTGAAAAACGCTGGTTGGCGCACAGACACAAAGGCGCCGCTGTCGGTGCTTTGGAAGGCATTCCGGTATCCATCAAGGATTTGATATTGACCCGCGGCTGGCCGACGTTGCGTGGCAGTCGTACCGTCAACCCTCGGCAAGCTTGGGATGTGGATGCGCCGGTCACCGCGCGCTTGCGTGAAGCAGGCGCAGTGTTGCTGGGTAAAACCACCACACCCGAATTTGGCTGCAAAGGCGAAACCAATTCACTGTTGACCGGTATCAGCCGCAACCCTTGGAATCTGGCGCATACACCGGGCGGCTCATCGGGGGGTGCGTCCGCAGCTGTATCCGCTGGCTTGGGCGCGTTGGCGGTAGGTACCGATGGCGCAGGCAGCGTGCGCATACCTGCAGCGTTTTGCGGCAATGTCGGTTTCAAACCCAGCTTTGGTCGCGTACCTGCGTATCCGTTGTCACCTTTTGGCTCAGTGGCGCACTTGGGTCCACACGCCATGACAGTCACGGATGTGGCATTGATGATGAATGTCATCACACAACCGGATGCGCGCGATTGGACCTCACTGCCGTTTGACGGCATGGACTACACCGCAGCCTTGAACCATGGTGTCAAGGGAATGCGCATCGCCTATTCACCGACCTTGGGTTATGCCAAGCATGTGCATGCCGAAATTGCCGCCGCCACCGCGCAAGCCGCGCAGTATTTGCAAGACTTGGGTGCTGTGGTCGAGCAGGTTGACCCCGGCATAACCGACCCGCTGGACATCACCACAGGCTTGTGGTTTGCAGGCGCATACCAGGTGTGGCGCACATTAAGTCCCACGCAACAAGCGATGACCGACCCAGACTTTGCGGCACAGGCCGCCATTGGTGAAACCTTGGACGCGAACGCGCTGCACCAGTTGACGCAACGCAGAGGTGCACTCGGATCACATATGCGTCAGTTCATGCAGCGGTTTGATTTGATACTCACACCCAGTACCGCTGTGCCCGCTTTCAAAGCATTGCCTGCCGGACACATTCCCATGAATTCAGAGGCCATGCTCGGTTGGACACCTTTCAGTTATCCGTTCAATTTGAGCCAACAACCAGCCATCAGTTTGCCTTGCGGTTTGACCACGGACGGCTTGCCAATGGGTGTGCAATTGGTCGGCCCCATGTTCGGTGACGCTATGGTTTTACGTGCGGCCAAAGCGCTGCAGGATGGCTATCCGTTATTACGCCCTGACGTTGATCAATTTGAGTAGACCTGTCCGCGCATAATCGCCGCCAATTCCTTTTTGTGAAAAGCCATGACTTTCATTGCCCTTGACGTTGGCAACACCCGCTTGAAATGGGCCTTGTACGACAGCCCGCGCACCAACGCGGCTTTGCTGTCGCAAGGCGCGGTGTTTCTGGAAAACATAGACCGCTTGGCAGACGAGGATTGGAAATCCTTGCCACCTGTCACCCGCATGCTTGGTTGCATCGTTGCCGGGGACGCATTGCGCCGCCGTGTGGATGAGCAGTTGGAAATCTGGGACCTGACACCGAGTTGGGTGGTGCCGTCTGCCAGCGAAGCTGGTTTGCACAACGGGTATGACCATCCGACCCGCTTGGGTGCAGACCGATGGGTAGCCATGATCGGTGCTTTGGCGCGCATGCGCGCACAGACTGCCCAAGCTGCACCACGGCCGATGGTGGTTGTCATGGTCGGCACCGCAGTCACAGTCGAAGCCATCGACGCCCAAGGCCATTTTTTAGGGGGCTTGATTTTGCCGGGCCACGGCATCATGTTGCGCGCGTTGGAGTCGGGTACAGCAGGATTGCGCGTGCCCACCGGAGAGGTGCGCGAGTTCCCCACCAACACCAGCGACGCTTTGACCAGCGGCGGCACGTTTGCCATTGCCGGTGCGGTCGAACGCATGGTGCAACATGTGCGAGTTCACTGCAAAGACGAACCGCAGTGCTACATGACAGGCGGCGCGGGTTGGAAAATGGCACCGAGCATGTCGGTGCAGTGTGAATTGGTCGATAGTTTGATTTTTGATGGCTTGCGCCAGATTGCGGCGCAGCGCTTCAGCGCAGACTAGCCACCTGCACCGTGCAGTCGTAAAACACCGGTGCGCGGCCGATATCGGTCAGCAGTTGTGAAGTCAACTCGTTCACATTCGTGCCGTTGGCACCGAGCTTGCGCCACCAGACACCGAGTCCCACCACCATGCCTGGTTGCGCGCGCGTGCTGATCTGTGCTTTGCACTCGTAACTGCCCCGGTCGTTGAACACGCGCACCCTATCGCCATCATTCAGTTGTCTGTTTGCCGCGTCTTGCGGGTGAATTTCCAGCAACGGTTCGCCTTCCATGTCACGCAGGCTTTTTACATTCACAAAGCTTGAATTTAAAAAGTTACGCGCAGGTGGCGAAATCATGGCCAAGGGATAGACAGCCGTCTCGTCCGACTGCTCGTAGTTCGGAAGGTAGTCAGGCAAGGGGTCGAGGCCCATGGCGGCCAATCGATTGCTGACAAACTCGCATTTGCCTGAGGGTGTGGGAAAACCGCCGTGCTCAAATGGCGCGTCAGCCACCGGCCAGGCGGCAAAGCCATGTTGCAGCAATTCGTCCATGGTCACAGGATGAGCGCTGTTCAAGTTGGAAGGGCTTTGCAAAGAGGTCTGCAGCAGCTCTTCATCCGACTCTTGCAACAATGGATCATGCAAACCCATGCGCAAACTCAGTTCACGGAATATTTGTGTATTCGTTTTGGCCTCGCCCATGGGCGCGATGGCCGGGCGGTTCAACACCATGTCGGTATGGCCGTAACTGTTGTGAATGTCCCAGTGTTCGAGTTGCGTCGTTGCCGGCAGAACGATGTCAGCGTAATCTGCGGTGTCGGTCATGAAATGTTCGAGCACCACGGTGAACAAGTCTTCACGCGCAAACCCCTTGACCACTTTCACCGACTCAGGCGCCACCGCTACCGGGTTGCTGTTGTAAACCACCATGGCTTCGATCAAGTCGGGCGTGTTCAGCGCGTCGCCGATGGTGCTCATGTTGACCAGCGGTGCTTTGGGGTTGCGGTGCAACTCGGGCCGTTGCAAACCGACAGCGTTGGCGCGTGCATGGTGCGACGCACTCATCAACACACCGCCAGCGCGATGCCGCCAAGCACCTGTGAGCGCGGGCAGGCATGCAATGGCACGCACCGCATTGCCGCCACCGCGACTGCGTTGCACACCGTAATTCAGGCGAATACCTGCGGGCTTGGTGTGGGCGTAGTCGTGCGCCAGTTGGCGAATGTCATCGACTTTCAAACCGCAAACCGCAGCGGCGCGTTCGGGCGACCATTGCAAAGCGCGTTCACGCAAGGCATCAAAACCCAAAGTGTGCTGCGCGATGTAGTCATGGTCTAACCAGTCGTGCGTGATGAGTTCGTGCATCAACGCCAGCGCCAGCGCTGCATCCGTGCCGGGTTTGATGGCCAGATGCACATCGCATTTATCGGCGGTTTCGCTGCGCCGCGGGTCTATGCACACCAGACTTGCTCCATGGCGCTTGGCTTCTTGCGCGATGCGCCAGAAATGGATGTTGCTGGTGATGGAGTTACTGCCCCAGATGATGATCAATTGGGATTCGGCAAAAAAGCCCATCTTCATACCAAGCTTGCCGCCCAATGTGTAGTTGAGCGCGTCGCCTCCTGCGTTAGAGCAAATGGTGCGGTCGAGTTTGGCCGCGCCCAGCAGATTGAAAAAACGCATGGCGATGGATTCGCCTTGCACCAAACCCATGGTGCCCGCATAGCTGTAGGGCAGCAGTTTTTCGGGGCGCGTGGCGACGATGGGTTTTAACTTGTTGGCGACGGTAGTTAAAGCCTCCTCCCAACTGATGCGTTCGAACTGACCGCTGCCCTTGGGGCCGACACGTTTCATCGGGTAAAGCAAACGGTCCGGGTGGTAGGTGCGCTCGGTGTAGCGCGATACCTTGGCGCAAAGCACGCCGTCGGTCATGGGGTGGTGCGGGTTGCCTTGCACTTTGGTGGCCACACCGTCTTGCACGGTGGTGACCAAAGAGCAGGTGTCCGGACAGTCGTGCGGGCAGGCGCCCAGGATGGTGGTGGTGTTCATGTTGGCATTGTGCAATTTATTCGCCTAATTGATTTGAAATATATTTATGTATTTAATATATTTAAATAAACTATTAATGATAAATTCAGCGGCGAAATAAGGCGCTAAAACGGTGCCTCATTTTAAAGAAGCTCAATGACCCCTGAAGCTCTGGCCCGCCAACACATAGATCGCAAGTTCGGCCAAGCTGGCCGGCCCTCTGCTGCGGCGCTGAAAAAACCGTGTAACCGCAAGTCAAAGGAAGCGGCATGAATGACCTCTGGAAAGACTTGGACTTTTGCAGCTTGTCCGAGTCTCATGATTTGGAGTGCAAAGCAGCACAAGGGCGTGATGGACGTGGGGAGTTGCCAGAAGATTTTTGGAAAAGTTACTCTGCCATGGCGAATACGGAGGGCGGACTTATTTTCTTAGGCGTACAAGAAAAGCCAACCCGAGTATTCAAGTTATTGGGTTTGACAGATATTGACAAGGTGCGCAAGGCCCTTTGGGACAACTTGAACAACCGAAAACACATCAGTGCAAACCTGTTGACTGAAGCGAATATCGAACCAATTCAGATAGAGGGAAAAACCTTGCTACGCATCGAGGTTCCACGCGCTGACCGTCATTACAAGCCTGTTCATCTGGGCACCAATCCATTTGCAGGCACTTATCTGCGCCGATACGAAGGAGATTACGCTGCTGATGATGAAGCAGTGCGTCGCATGCTTGCTGAGCGTATTGAGGATTCCCGTGATGAACGCGTTCTTCAGAACTTTGATTTTCAAGACCTTGACATGGATACGGTTGCGGCGTATCGAAATCGGTTTGCCGCAGTCAAACCAGGGCACGTATGGAGTGACCTGCCTCTGCTTGAGTTTTTGGAACGAATTGGTGCCTATGGAAAAGATCGTGACAATGGCCGCACAGGTTTGCGTCTTGCCGGTTTGTTGATGTTTGGTCGGGCTGAGGTCATCTGTGACGCTTTGCCGCATTACATGGTCGATTATCAAGAGCGGCCCGAAGCCAAAGTGGAAAAACGTTGGATTGATCGATTGGTGCCTGATGGCAGTTGGTCGGGCAATGTATATGATTTTTTCCGTAAGGTGTATCAGAAGCTAACCGCAGACTTGAAAGTGCCTTTTCAATTGCAAGAAGGGCAGCGAATTGATGACACCCCTGTTCATGAAGCGTTGCGGGAGGCTTTGGTCAATACGCTGATTCACGCTGATTTTTCAGGGCGTGTCTCGGTGTTGTTAGTCAAGCGTCCAGATATGTTTGGATTTCGTAATCCGGGCTTGATGCGAATTCCACCTTCTTTAGCTGTCGTCGGTGGTAATAGCGATTGTCGCAACCGACGTTTGCAAAAATTGTTCCAGTTGGTGGGCTATGGCGACCATGCCGGCTCAGGGTTGCCAAAAATTTACAGTAATTGGGCTGGGCAGCTTTGGCGGCGTCCTGTACTTTATGAGCAGCATGAGCCTGAAAATACGTTGATGGAACTACGCATGAGTAGTCTTGTTCCTGAGAGGGTTCTCGAAGAACTCCAATCAAGATTGGGTTCGCGTTTCACATCTTTGTCAGAATTGGCGCGGATAGCCTTGATAACAGCAAGCGTAGAAGGTGCACTCAACCACTCTCGATTGCGCGAAATTTCATCTGACCACCCGGCAGACATCACCAAAATGCTTGCCAATTTGGTGCGTGAAGGACTTTTTAAAGCACGTGGCGCAGGGCGAGGCATGGCGTACTTTCTGCCTTGGCAAGTACCTACGATTGCCCCATTGTTCAGATCTGAGGAAGGGCTTGATGCCACACAGTTGGGGGGCTTAACACCCGAGTTCGAGCGGTTAACACCCGAGCTAAGCGCACTAACACCCGAGCTAAGTTCTTTAACTTCGGAGCAGGCCACGAACAGTGATGGCTTTTTTCCTGTTCGTGTGGTGTTTGCTGATTTAGAACAAATACCTACCGATGAGCTGATCAGGCTTAGGGCTATTGCGGCACCCGTAGCACAACGTGCAAGAGTGTCACCTGAAATAGTTAAGCAAACAGTTTTGGAACTTTGTTCAGGTAGATACCTCGGAATGAGAGCGATTGCACAGCTGTTGGGACGACAGACGGATGGACGTGATTTGCGAAAAAGAATTCTCAACCCTTTGGTTGTGAATCAATACTTAATATGGGCTTATTCAAATCAAAATGATCCGCGTCAAGCATACACAACGAATAACGATCTTTTTAAAAAGCCCCACTCTGATGAGTTGATGGAACATAAAACGGAACACTTTACGAAGGGAGATTAATTTTGGCCAGCCATGAATAAAAGACAAATGTCTCGATATCTTGCAATTTACAGTGCCAATTCACCAGTCAATATCCTTGCCGCAGTCGTCTATAGGTTCGGTCATGCCGTCTTTGATCGATTCGCGCATGTCAGGTATTGATGAGAAACACTGTGTTTCTTGAAGGGCTTGTAAATCACCCGATGACGGCTGTATATCAAAGCTACCGTCATAGATGTCGGTGGTTGACGCCGTCGCCTTGAACTTTGCAAGTTCTGCTTTTGTTGCAACAGACTTAAGCGCTCCACCCTCAAATGTTGAAAGCAATGCTGTTTCGTATGCATCGGTTTTAGGCATCTCGCGCACCTTTGTTTAAATAGTCGCGCGTTGCGTCTTGTGTTTTTCTATCGACCAAGGAATTGCCGAATATCGGTAGAGGTTGCATACCCGCCATTTGCTCATCCGTCAGCAAGGGCGCATCCGGGTCGGAGATGGCGGCTGCTCGAATGGTTTCATTCTCCTCATTAGTCGGAAGTTTCACCCACCGGCCAGATTTGGTTTTAAGCATGTTTGACATGGCGTTTTTCATCAGTCACTCGTTGGAACCAAGCTTGAAAGGAATGAAAAACTATTTTTAGTTTTTTCATAAGTGCTGCAAGCGTGTTTTCACCCATGAGGCAAACACCGCAGGCCCGGCCTTAGCCGACGTTGCGCAAGCGTGGAGGCGAGGCCGGGCCTGCGGCTTTTGCCTCACCTGAAGCGCGTCACCCGATGCACCTCACCCGACACCACTTACCCCAAGCACCAAACCCAGTTCGCCTCAACCCACGCGCCAGATTGCAAAAGCTAACTGCACCAAAGACAACCCAACATAGGCCAATCAGGTAGACTGATTACTCAATCCTTACAAACAGGTGACCCCATGAAACTGCTCGACTCGATCGCTACCGAAGCCGCCAGCATTGTTGCCCTGCGACGCGACATACACGCCCACCCCGAACTCTGTTACGAAGAAAACCGCACCTCCGACTTGGTGGCCACACAGCTCAGCAGCTGGGGCATTGAAGTGCACCGCGGCATGGGCACCACCGGCGTGGTCGGCGTCATCAAAAACGGCAGCAGTCAACGCAGCATTGGCCTTCGCGCCGACATGGACGCGCTGCCCGTGCAAGAGGCCAACACCTTTGCCCACGCCAGCCAGCACCCCGGCAAGATGCATGCGTGCGGTCACGATGGGCACACCGCTATGTTGCTGGCGGCAGCCAGGCATTTGTCGCAACACAAAAATTTCGACGGAACCGTGGTGTTGATTTTTCAACCCGCCGAAGAAGGCGGCGGCGGCGCGCGTGAAATGATCAAAGACGGTTTGTTCGAGCAGTTCCCCGTGGACGCGGTCTTTGGGCTGCACAACTGGCCCGGTATGAAGGTTGGGCAAGCGGCGGTCAGTGCCGGACCGGTGATGGCGTCCAGCAACGAATTCAAAATCACCATCCAAGGCAAAGGCTGCCATGCCGCGTTGCCGCACAACGGCATAGACCCCGTGCCTATCGCATGTGAAATGGTGCAGGCCTTCCAGACCATCGTGTCACGCAACATCAAGCCCGTGGACGCCGGCGTCATCTCAGTGACCATGATCCACGCCGGTGAAGCCACCAACGTCGTGCCTAACAGTTGCGAATTGCAAGGCACGGTGCGCACTTTCACGGTGGAGTTGCTCGACATGATCGAGCGGCGCATGCGCACCATCGCCGAGCATGTCAGCGCTGCGCACGAGGCTAGCTGCACATTTGAATTTGTACGTAACTACCCGCCTACCATCAACCACGCCAACGAGGCCGACTTCACACGCAGTGTGTTGGCCGACATCATTGGCGCTGACAATGTGCTGGCGCAAGAACCGACCATGGGCGCAGAAGATTTCTCTTATATGTTGTTGGCCAAGCCAGGTACCTATTTCTTTTTAGCCAATGGCGAAGGTCAGCACCGAGAGATGGGCCATGGCGGCGGCCCATGCACCTTGCACAACCCAAGCTATGACTTCAATGATGATCTCATTCCGCTGGGCGGCACTATTTGGGTCCATATGGTAGAGAAATTTCTCGCCAAGACTTGACGTGCAGCAGGTTTTCACGCCCCCACACACTGCATAACCCTGCCGTCTCTCGCTGGGTCAGGGCGAATGCTCACTCTGGTTGATAGACCGCTATCAGTGCTTGCAAGTGCCCCTTTGGCCGTTCTTTCAAATAAGGCAACAGCAAGCCCAGCACTTGTTGCGCACCACTCAACGCGCTGTGGTTTGCGTTGCCATCTTCCATGGCGTGACGCGGATTTTGCACATACGCATAACTCAACCACCAAGTCAATACAACCACCATATGGGTCGAGCAGTAGGCGCGTTCGGTGCTGGTTTGCACCAGCAGACCATGTGCGTGCAAGCCTGAAAGCATATCGTCAAACGCTTTTTGCTTGAGTTGCAAAATACCTTTTACCGCGCCCTCCAGGTGCCGGTTCTTGCTGAGCAAATCGTTCAAATCGCGGTATAAAAAACGGTGACGCCAAATCAATTCAAACAAGCTGTGCATCAAAAACCAAGCATGTTCTATGTCCTGCACTTCAGTGGCGGCGGGCAGTAATTGGTGTATTTCTTGTTGGTAGTCGTCAAACAAAGCGTTGACGAGCAATTCTTTGGCCGGGAAGTGGTAGAACAAATTACCTGGGCTGATGCCCATGTCTGAAGCGATCAAGGTAGTGGCCACGTTAGGTTCGCCGTAGCGGTTGAACAAATCCAGTGCGGTGGCGAGGATGCGCTCAGCGGTACGGCGTGGCGGTTTTTTCACCGACTCATCCCTTGCCGCCGGATTTCAGTGCTTTCAATTCCGCTTCCAGCGCCTCCACCCTGGCCTGTAAATCTGCCATGTCTTGCCTAGTGGGCAGCCCCATGTGTTTCAATGCTGTGGCTACCCGTTCTTCAAAAATACCTTCCAGCCTATCGAACTGCCCGCTGGCACGTTGACCCATGTCGCTGGCCATGGCGCTGGCCTTTGCCGCGGCCTCGGCCATTTTGGCCTGGGCTTGCAATGTGGTTTCTTGTAATTGACTGCCGTCTTTGACCAGGGCTTCAAAGACTTTGCTGCCTTCTTCTTGGGCTTTGGCGAAAGCGCCCAGCCCAGCTTGCCAAATTTGCTGGGCAGAGTTTTTCATGTGTTCGCTCATTTGTTGCGGATCAAATTCCGGGGGCTTGCTCGCCATGTCTGTGCTCCTGTGAAAGAATATCATTGCAATTTAACCGCATTACAATCATTTGTCATTTTTGAATATATTTTTTTAGCCACCGGTTATGCATTGGTACGCCATCCACTCTAAACCCAGACAGGAAGAACGCGCTCTGGAAAATTTACAAAGACAGGGTTTTGAAGCCTGGTTACCGCTGATGGAAGTGGAAAAAGTGCTGCGCTCTAAATTGATGCGTGTGATCGAACCCATGTTCAGTCGCTATTTGTTTATTCGCTTGGATACCGAGCAAACCAATTGGTCACCCATACGCTCGACCTTGGGTGTGAGCAAGTTGGTCAGCTTTGGCAACCGGCCAGCGGTTGTCTCCGATGATTTGATTGTGGCATTGAAAAATCTGCCTAAGCAAGAAACGCAACGATTGATTCAGCCTGGCCAACAAGTGAAAATTGTCTCCGGACCTTTGCGTGGCTTGGAAGGTATCTACCAGCAAAGCGATGGAGAAATGCGCGCCATGGTTTTGATTGAATTACTGAATAAACAACACCGTATCGTGACTGACATGCAAGACTTAAGACCCGCCACCATTTGACCATGGCCAATACTCTCCAACATATCGCCATCATCATGGACGGCAATGGGCGATGGGCCAAAAAAAGGTTGCTACCCCGCACTGTCGGCCATGTCAGGGGCGCGGCCAATGTCCGCCAAATGGTGAAAACTTTTGCTGACTTGAACCTCAAGTACCTCACTTTGTTTGCGTTCAGTTCAGAAAACTGGCGCCGCCCAGCGGAAGAGGTCAGTGCATTGATGGGTTTGTTCTTGCAATACTTGGAGACCGAAGTCGCTGAAATGAAAGCTGCCGGTATCCGTTTGAGGGTCATTGGCGACCGCAGTGCTTTTGCCCCGCTGTTGCAATCACGCATCGATCAAGCCGAGCGGGAAACCGCGCACAACACACGCTTACACCTGACGATTGCTGCAAATTACGGCGGGCAGTGGGATGTGTTGAATGCCATGCGCGCATGGCAAAACGCACATCCGACTCAAAATTTACAAGACATGGATGCCTCTGCTCTGTCCTCTTTCCTGAGCACAGCCGATTTACCTGATCCTGAATTGATGATCAGAACCGGCGGCGAGTCACGCATCAGCAATTTTTTGTTGTGGCAAACCGCTTACACCGAGTTGTTTTTCACTGAAACCCATTGGCCTGATTTCGATGCTGCGGCGTTGAAAAAGGCGATTTCTTGGTACGAACACAGGGTCAGGCGCTTTGGCCGTACGGATGATCAAGTGTCAGCGGGTCAAACTGGCGACAACCACGACACTCTGAATCCCGCCCTGCCGTTGGAGTCCCGCTTCAATATCAGCTAATATTCGCCCTGCAGGCTTAGTCATTAGTTTCGGGTGTCTGCAGCGCTCAACCGACGGTTCACCCGCTGTCAATTTCACAATTAGCTTTCAAAGCAACAGGTAACTTTAAATGAAGAACGAGACACGTCCCACACACAACCGCAAAGATTCCACACCCATGCGAACCGGTCGATGCATTGCATTGATTGACAGCAACTACATGTCTTGGCTGCTGCGTCAATCGACTGATGCAGCCGCAGAACCGGAAACCTATAACCGGCTCGCACTGATACCTTCACTCGGTCACGCGCTCAAAGGCGCAGGGCTCAGCGTGGACATTCAACGCGTGTATTGGTACACAGACAATCCCGACACCCAGTTTCCCCAAGATCAGATCGTGCGCCAATTGGATGCAGCAGGCGGCGAACCTGGCGACGTGGTTTTCCAGTCCATGTCGGCAGACATTGGCCGTTTGGCTCAGCACCATGCGTGTGACCATTTATTGATTGCCAGCGATGATGACCGTTTGACTGCGGTGATCGATGACGCGCAGTTGCATGGCCTGAATGTGTACTTGCTGGCCGATGAGTCTGCCCGTCACATGGACCAACTGGTCACGGAAGACCCCGCTTGGTGTGGGCTGCTGGCGCAGGCGGACCGTCGTGTGCTCCTTTTGCCGCAAGCCGCGCGTGAACTTACCGCCACCCCGCGCGTGCCGTCAGCGCCTGCCGCACCCCAAGACCCCGAAGTGGTTCGTACCAAATTGTTGGAAGTAGTCACCCAGTGGTGGGACGATGAGCCCGAAGATTTGCGTGAGGATTTGCGCGATGAGTTGCGCGGCAGCCATGGCATACCGCAGGAAGTCGATCGCCATATGTTGCTTCGTGTCAGGCGTGCACTGGATCGACCCTTAAGTTTTCCGGAGAAAAAAATACTCCGCGAAATGGTGCGCTCCACCGTCTTGGGCATCACAGAAGAGAGCTTGCCCGTATGACCCTATTGGTGACCGGCGGCGCCGGTTTCATCGGTAGCAATTTTGTTCATACCTGGTTGTCAGGTGGCAACGAGCCCATTGTTAACCTTGACAAACTCACTTACGCTGGTAATTTGGGAAATTTACAGGCGCTGGCAAACGACCAGCGCCATGTGTTTGTGCAAGGTGACATAGCCGATAAGGTGTTGGTTGGCGAATTGCTGAGGCAGCATCAACCCCGTGCTGTGTTGCATTTCGCTGCGGAATCGCATGTCGATCGCTCCATCCATGGGCCGCTTGATTTCATTCACACCAATGTGGTGGGAACTTGTCAGTTGCTTGAAGCGGTTCGCGAATACTGGAAGGGTTTAAGCCCAGAGTTACAGCAAAGTTTCCGTTTTTTGCATGTCAGTACCGATGAGGTATTTGGCAGCCTAGAAGCCGGCGCTCCCGCCTTCAAAGAAACCCATGTCCACCAGCCCAACAGTCCTTACGCCGCCAGTAAAGCTGCGTCTGACCACTTGGTGCGAGCTTGGCACCACACCTATGGCATACCGGTGTTGACCACCCATTGCAGCAACAATTACGGACCCTACCATTTCCCCGAAAAACTCATTCCCTTGGTATTGCACCATGCGTTAGCTGGTAAACCGCTGCCTATTTACGGGGACGGCATGCAAATCCGTGACTGGCTCTTCGTGCAAGACCATTGCCGTGCCATTGCCCGCGTGTTGCAGGCTGGCAAACCCGGTGAAACCTACAACATTGGCGGCTGGAATGAAAAACCGAATATCGACGTGGTGCGCACCTTGTGCCAGTTGCTTGATGAATTGCAACCACGTGCGGACGGTCACAGTTATGCCGAGCAGATCACCTTTGTCAAAGACCGCGCGGGGCACGACAGGCGGTACGCTATCGACGCGAGCAAAATTCACCTCGAGCTTGGCTGGCGGCCGCAGGAAACCTTTGAAACAGGTTTGCGCCAAACTGTGCAGTGGTATTTGGACCATCCGGATTGGGTAGCGAATGTGACCAGCGGCCAATACCGCCAATGGGTAGACCTTCACTATGGCGGTTGACCGCGTCTTACTGCTGGGTGCAGCAGGGCAATTGGGCCATGAATTGGCGGCACGGTTTCAACATCCGCATTATGAGTTGACTGCTTTGACTCGACGCGAGTTGGATTTGAGCGAACTGGATGCTCTCAAACGGGTGGTCGATCAACTCAAACCGCATTGGATCATCAATGCGGCTGCTTACACCGCGGTGGATAAAGCCGAGCTAGAACCGCAACTCGCCCACACTTTGAACGCTGAGTTGCCCGGCATGCTGGCCGAAGAAGCCAAGCTCACTGGGGCTGCACTGGTGCACTACTCCAGCGATTATGTTTTCAATGGTTTGGCCACGCGTCCCTATCTGGAAACCGATGCCACCGACCCACAGTCGGTGTATGGCCGCAGCAAACGCGACGGCGATCTGGCTGTTCATGCGTCAGGTGCACGCCATTTGATTTTTCGCAGCTCTTGGGTGGTCGGTGCGCACGGACACAACTTTTTAAAGACCATGCTGCGCTTGGCGATGGAGCGGGATAGCTTGCGGGTGGTGGCTGATCAAAAGGGGGTTCCCACCGCAGCGGCTTGGTTGGCAGACATCACGCTGGCAGCCATGCGCTTGTCTGACGAACAAGGCTTGATGGGATTGTTTCATGCCACTCCAACCGGACAAACCCACTGGCAAGCCTATGCGCAACATGTGCTTGAGCAAGCGTTGCAGCTAGGCTGGAGGTTGAAAGCTACCCCGCAGAAGGTGGAGCCCATCACGACCGCCCAATACCCGTTACCGGCTGTCCGCCCTGCTTATGGCTTGCTTGACAGCAGTTTGCTGGCTCAAATATTAAAACTGCCGTGGCCCAATTGGCAAACCGGGGTGGATAAAGTGATGCGGCAATTAGCCGAAATCCGAGAAGATGGAATACCCAGTGAGTGACGCATGATCCAAACTTGTGACCAACGGAATCCGATATGACAACAATGCAAAGAAAAGGTATCTTGCTGGCGGGTGGCTCTGGCACCCGTTTATATCCCTTGACGCTGGCCGTCAGCAAACAATTGATGCCGGTGTATGACAAACCCTTGGTGTATTACCCACTCAGTACATTGATGCTGGCTGGTATCCGAGATGTGCTGATTATTTCAACCCCGCACGACACCCCGCGTTACGCTGATTTGCTCGGTGACGGCGCACAATGGGGCTTGAATATTCAGTATGCGGTGCAGCCAAAACCCGAAGGCTTGGCGCAGGCTTTTTTAATTGGACGGGAATTTGTCAACAACCAGCCCAGCGCTTTGGTACTGGGGGACAATATTTTTTACGGCCATGATCTGGTCAAGCAGTTGATTCACGCCAATGAACGCGAGGAAGGCGCCACGGTATTTGCTTACCATGTGGCCGATCCCGAACGCTATGGCGTGGTCAGTTTTGACGATCAACAACGCGCAATTCACATTGAAGAAAAACCCAAGCAACCAAAATCTAATTACGCCGTGACCGGTTTGTATTTTTATGACCGCCAAGTTGGTGATATTGCTGCGGATATCAAACCCTCGGCCCGAGGAGAATTAGAAATCACGGACGTCAATCGCCGCTATTTAGAACAAAAACAATTGAATGTAGAAACCATGGGGCGCGGCTATGCTTGGTTGGATGCTGGAACGCATGAGGGTTTGATGGAAGCTGCCACATTTATCTCCACGATACAAAAGCGTCAAGGCTTGATGGTGGCTTGCCCCGAGGAAATTGCTTTTTCACAGGGTTGGATCAGTGCCGACCAGTTGGAAAAACTGGCGCAACCTTATAAATCAACTTTTTATGGTCAATATTTATTAAATTTATTGGTTTATTAATATGCCCTATACCGTTAAATCCACTGATTTAGAAGAAGTATTGCTTTTACAGCCTCGTGTTTTTGCGGATCCGCGCGGTTTTTTCTTTGAAAGTTTTAATCAGCGTGAATTTAATTCAGCAACCGGATTAAATGTTTTATTTGTTCAAGATAACCACAGTAAATCGCGACACGGTGTTTTGCGCGGCCTGCATTTTCAAAAACAACACCCGCAAGGTAAATTGATCAGGGTACCGCAAGGGCGTATTTTTGATGTGGCGGTGGATATCCGGCCAGCTTCAAAACAATATGGAAAATGGATCGGCCATATGCTGGACAGTGAAAACCACCTGCAATTATGGATTCCCCCAGGCTTTGCCCATGGTTTTGTGGTGATCAGTGAAACTGCCGAAGTGATTTATAAAACCACAGATTATTGGGTCGCCAGCGATGAAGACGCGATTATTTGGAACGATCCTGATATTGGGATTGACTGGCCGTTGTCTGATATTCAAGGCGAACCGCTGCTGTCCGTCAAGGACGCAGCGGCCAGGTTATTTATTCAGCCTTGATTTCTGCGCTGGCCAATTGACCAGCGTTTTGTAAAGCCTGAACCCAGGCAGGTGTACGACCGCGTCCGGTCCAAGTCAAAGCGGGATTGGCAGGGTCACGGTACTTGGGTGCAACCTTGCGGCCAGCCGTGGCACGTTTGGCTTTGGGCGTCTTAGTGGCGGTGGATTTGGCCGATTTGGCTTTACTTTTGCCGCCCAAGGCTGCAGAAATTTGTTCAGCAGTTAATCCGGCTGAATGCGCAAGTTGTACGATTTGTGCCAGCACTTTATCGTGCGTGCGTGACATCAGACGCTGTTCTTCTTTTTCAAGTTTAATTCTGGCGGCGCGGATTTTTTCTAATTGGCTCGATGGACTAAGTCTTGACATAATAATTTCCTTATAAACAATATTCAATCAGATATTATCTCGCATATTGAATTATTTGAATAAATTATTTTAAGTTTTATTAAAGTTTATATTATCAAAAAAATAAATCAGCAAATATTATTTGCTTTTTTCAATCAGCAGATAAAGACGCCAACACCCTGTAAGGCTTGGTGCACAATGGCAACATTTGTCGAATTCAACGCATGAACCACTCTGACTCTGATCAACAGGCCTTTGGTGAACAGGCACAAATTCTGGCCAAGGCACTGCCTTACATACGCCAGTTTCATGGCAAAACCATAGTCATTAAATACGGCGGTAACGCCATGACGGATCCTGCATTGCAAGCGGATTTCGCCGCCGATGTGGTGCTGCTCAAACTCGTGGGCATGAATCCGGTGGTGGTGCACGGCGGCGGACCGCAAATTGAAAATGCATTGCACCGTTTAGGCAAAAAAGGTGAATTCATTCAAGGCATGCGCGTGACTGATGCCGAAACCATGGAGGTGGTCGAATGGGTGTTGGCCGGGGAAGTTCAGCAAGACATTGTGGGCTTGATCAACCAAGCGGGCGGTAAGGCTGTTGGACTCACTGGCCGCGACGGCGGCATGATACGGGCGCAAAAATTAAAAATGGTGGATAACCAAGATCCTCATATTGAGCATGATGTCGGACAGGTGGGCGACATCACCTCTATAGACCCATCTGTTGTCAAGGCATTGCAGGAAGACGCCTTTATTCCCGTCATCAGTCCGATTGGTTTTGGCGCACACAATGAAAGTTACAACATCAATGCCGATGTGGTGGCCTCTAAATTGGCCACCGTGCTCAAGGCGGAAAAACTGGTGTTGTTGACCAACACGGCCGGGGTGCTGGACAAAGCGGGTCAGCTGTTGACAAACCTGAGTGCGCGACAGATCGATGGCTTATTTGCAGATGGCACTATCAGTGGCGGTATGCTGCCTAAGATCAGTGGCGCACTCGACGCGGCCAAAAGCGGCGTCAACGCCGTGCACATCATTGACGGGCGTATATCGCACGTACTGTTGTTGGAAATTTTGACTGACCAGGCTTTTGGCACCATGATTCGTTCGCACTGATTTCCAGAGGAGACTGTCCTATGGCTGATGAGCAAAACCCAGCTAGCACTGCCGATCAAGAGGTACGCAAGCGACCCAAGCCGGGAGAGCGACGCATTCAAATTTTGCAAGCGCTGGCGGCCATGCTGGAAAAACCCGGCGCCGAGCGCGTTACCACGGCAGCGTTGGCGGCCACCCTTGGGGTGAGTGAAGCCGCGCTTTACCGCCATTTCGCCAGCAAAGCGCAAATGTTTGAAGGCTTGATTGAATTCATAGAAACCAGCGTGTTCAGCTTGCTTAATCAAATTGCCGATGGCCCGCATGAAGCGCGTGACAAGGTGCGTCGTATGTTGACGGTGTTATTGCAATTTGCCGATCGCAATCCCGGTATGGCGCGCGTCATGGTCGGAGATGCGTTGGTATTTGAAAACGACAGATTGCATCAGCGCATGAATTTGTTTTTTGACAAGATCGAAGCCAGCTTGCGACAGGTGTTGCGAGAAAGCGCAGCCACTTCTGCGACACCGACGGTTGATGCCCAAGTACAAGCATCTGTGGCGGTGTCTTTTGTGATCGGACGATTACACCGGTTTGCACGCTCAGGCTATAAACGCTCCCCCACAGAGCATCTGGATGCCAGCTTGAATGCGATGCTGTGACTAAAAAATCTTGCTCATCTATGGTGAATGGTGTTCAAGCAAGTTGATAATCACCTGTTTTCAGCGTTGAATTTCAAGGACACGATTTCATGAACCAATTAGACATGCAAGGCCGCCACGCGGTGGTTACCGGCGGGGCCAGTGGACTGGGCTTGGCCATCGTGCAACGCTTGTTGCACTCTGGCGCGCGCGTGACTGTTTGGGACTATGACCAAAAAGGCATGGACAAAGCCGTGGCCGATTTGCGTCAACAGTGGCCGTCTTCGTCGATTGAATCGGTGCAAGTCAATCTGACCCAACATGCACAAGTGGTGGACGCAGTCAAAAAAACAATGGCGCTGGCCGATGTGGATGCACTGGTCAACAGCGCAGGTATCAGCGGCCCTAACTTAAAGAGTTGGGACTACCCGCTGGACGATTGGCACAAGGTGTTTGACATCAACGTCAACGGCTTGTACTACTGCTGTCGCGAACTGGTGCCACACATGAAAGCGCGTAACAAAGGCCGTATCGTCAATATCGCATCGGTGGCGGGCAAGGACGGCAACCCTAACGCCAGCGCCTACAGCGCCAGCAAAGCCGCTGTGATTGCATTGACGAAATCCATAGGCAAAGAATTGGCTGACACAGCGATTTGCGTCAACTGTGTCACACCGGCGGCAGTCAAAACACCAATCTTTGATCAACTCACGCCCGAGCATATACAGTTCATGCTGAGCAAAATCCCCATGGGACGTTTTGGTACACCCGATGAAATCGCCGCCATGGTGGCTTGGTTGTGCACCGATGATTGTTCTTTTTCCACTGGCGCGACTTTCGATTTGTCCGGCGGCCGATCCACTTATTGATTTTTTTCAGGAGCACACATGAAACTTTTACGTTACGGCGCAGTTGGCCGCGAGAAACCCGGTTTGATCGACGCCGACGGTAAATTGCGCGATTTGTCTGGTGTCATCAAAGACATCACCCCAGAGCATTTGAGCGACAAAGAGTTGTCCAAAATCGCTCGACTCAAAACGGCCAATTTGCCATTGGTGCGCGGCAAGCCACGCATGGGTTGTCCCATCAGTCACGTTGGTAAATTCATTGCCATCGGTCTGAATTACGCTGACCATGCTGCTGAATCTAATTTGCCTGTGCCCAAGGAACCCGTGGTGTTCATGAAGGCCACCAGCTGTATCCAAGGACCCAACGATGACGTCATGTTGCCCAAGGGTTCTGTCAAATCAGACTGGGAAGTTGAACTCGGCGTGGTCATTGGCACACGTGCCAGTTATGTGTCGCAAGCGCGTGCATTGGACTATGTGGCTGGCTATTGCACCATCAACGATGTGTCCGAACGCGAATACCAACTCGAGCGCGGCATGACCTGGGACAAGGGCAAGGGCTGCGACACCTTTGGCCCTATCGGTCCATGGCTGGTCACTCGTGACGAAGTGCCGAAACCACAGCGTTTGAGTATGTGGTTGGACGTCAACGGCGTGCGCATGCAAACGGGCAACACCAAGACCATGGTGTTCAATGTCGCCAAGTTGGTCAGCTATGTCAGCGAATTCATGACACTGATGCCTGGTGACGTGATCACCACTGGCACACCTCCCGGTGTCGGCATGGGCATGAAGAAAAACGGCAAGCCAGCACCCGTGTTTTTGAAAGCCGGTGACACCATGTCACTGGGCATCGAAGGTTTGGGCGAACAGCACCAGCACGTGGTGGCATACAAAAAGCGTTGACATCACTGCACGAAAAAAAAGCGGCCTGCGGGCCGCTTTTTTTCAGCCTGTGTTTTTCAAACTGTGATGGTCTGAATACCGGGCAGTGTGGACATGCTGAATGACTCAGGGTCAAACGCCATGTCGCCATCCTCTTGTGGCAA
>Ga0136641_1000151_pt1 | contig 29160 bp, 19 predicted proteins | sample EliLak1302023Y_FD_115312 | JGI IMG/M metagenome (GOLD analysis project Ga0136641, IMG submission 115312) | Freshwater microbial communities from Elizabeth Lake, Yosemite National Park, California, USA - 13020-23Y | ecosystem: Environmental > Aquatic > Freshwater > Lake ...
CAACAAGCAACGCACCAACAGCGGCCAAGCCACCTACAAAGAACAGCTCGCGCCGCTGCAAGACAAGGCGGATACCTTGTATTTCAACGCCTTTACCGAAGATTTGTTTTCTTGGGATAACGACCTCCCGAACGATCGTGAGCGTCGGCTGCGCATCAACGCAGAATCCAAATTTTTCAAAGGTCTCCAGGATTTGGCGCTCGATGAGCGCATTGCCCATTACTTGGGCCGTTATGCAGATTTTTTGTTTGACATTGACTATGATCAGTGGACCGTCAGTTTTCGCAAAGGTGATACGCAGCACATCAAGGTGTCACGCGGCGAAGAAAACATCTTTATCTGGTGCTTGTTCTTGGCAATTTGTGAACGGGTGATTGACGGGGCTGAGTCTTACGAGTGGGTCAAGTACCTCTACATCGATGACCCCATCACTTCGCTGGATGACAACAACGCGATTGCGGTGGCCAGCGATTTGGCCAAGTTGCTGAAAAAAGCCAAAGTGCGACTTAAGCATGAAAAGCCCGACCCCATCAAAGCAGTCGTTTCCTCGCACCATGCTTTGTTTTTTAACGTGGTCTGCAATGAGCTGAAGAAAAGCACGCACAAAAAATACTTTTTCAATCGGCCTGAGCGTGGGACCACTTACACCTTGCGTTCAACGGATGAAACGCCCTTTTTTCATCACGTGGCCATGCTTTCAGAAGTAAAGACGGCTGCTCAGAATGGACATCTCTACGCCTACCACTTCAATGTGTTGCGTGGAATCCTGGAAAAAACAGCTACTTTTTTCGGCAACAACGACTTTGGATCTTGCATCCATGGACTAGAGGATGACGAGCTGTATGCCCGTGCCCTCAACCTGATGAGCCACGAGACCTACAGCGTTTATCAACCGCGTGAATTGGTCGAAGACAACAAACAACTGTTCAACCGGATTTTGGATGCTTTTCTTGACCGTTATCAATTCGTCTTGCCAGAGGTGTATCCATCTGGCTCCAAAGCCGGAGGGGCCATTGCACTATGAACGGCCTGATTTTGTACACAACCGAAGACGGCAAAAGCCAGATCAAACTACGCGCCAAAGACCAAACCGTCTGGCTGTCGCAACGGGAAATGGCCGAGTTGTTTGATGTGAGTACGGACAACGTGGGTCTGCACCTTAAAAATATATTTGCGGATGAAGAGTTGTACGCTGATTCAGTTACCGAGGATTCCTCGGTAACTGCTGCCGATGGCAAAAACTACCGTACCAAGCTCTACAACCTCGACGCCATCCTGGCCGTCGGCTACCGGGTGCGCTCACCCCGTGGCGTTCAGTTCCGCCGCTGGGCATCCACGGTGCTCAAGGAGTTCCTGACCAAGGGCTTTGTGATGGACGACGAGCGGCTAAAGAATCCAGATGGTCGCCCAGACTACTTTGACGAGATGCTGGAGCGCATCCGCGACATTCGGGCCTCGGAAAAGCGCTTTTATCAAAAGGTGCGTGACCTGTTTGCTTTGAGCAGCGATTACGACAAGACAGACCAGGCTACGCAACAGTTTTTTGCCACGGTGCAAAACATGCTGCTCTATGCGGTGACGCAAAAGACGGCAGCTGAACTGATCACCGCCCGAGCCAATGCGAGCGACCCTAACTTTGGGCTGTTGCATTGGAAGGGTGCCCAAGTGCGCAAGGCCGACATTGTGGTGGCCAAGAACTACCTGACCGAAGACGAGATCGACACGCTGAACCGTCTAGTGGTGATCTTTCTGGAAACCGCCGAGCTGCGCACCAAAAACCGCCAAGAAATCCGCATGGCTTTTTGGCAGCAAAACGTGGAGCAGATCATCAGTTCCAACGGCTTCACGGTGCTTACCCATGTGGGCAAGGTTAGCCACGCCCAAATGGAACAGCAGATCGAGCCCTTGTTCTTGGACTTTGACCAACGTCGCAAACAGCAAGAGGCTGTCGAGGCCGATAGCCAGGACGATGCCGAGTTGAAGGCGCTGGAAAATAGCCTGAAGAATCGAACGAAGAAATGACCGAACAAAACCAAAAACAACTGGGCAAAACGCTGTGGGCGATTGCTGACCAGCTGCGCGGCTCAATGGACGCAGACGATTTCCGCGACTACATGCTGTCGTTTCTCTTCTTGCGCTACCTGTCTGACAACTACGAATTAGCGGCCCAAAAAGAGCTGGGTGCTGATTACCCCAAAGTAGAGGCTGAGGTCAAGCAAGTGCCGCTGGCCGTTTGGTATGAGGTGAACGCAGCCGACGTGCCCGCGTTTGAAAAACAGATGCGCCGCAAGGTGCATTACGTCGTACAGCCTGCGCACTTGTGGAGCAGCGTAGCCCAAATGGCGCGCACCCAAGACGGCGAGTTGCTGAACACCTTGCAAGCTGGGTTCAAGTACATTGAAAACGAATCGTTTGAGAGCACGTTTGCAGGTCTGTTCTCTGAGATCGACTTGGGTTCATCCAAGCTGGGCAAGGGCTATGCTGAACGCAATGCCGTGCTGTGTACGGTGATTCAAAAAATTGCCGAGGGGCTGGCTGATTTTTCGACCGACATTGACGCGCTGGGTGACGCCTATGAATACTTGATTGGTCAGTTTGCCGCAGGCTCGGGCAAAAAGGCGGGCGAGTTTTATACGCCGCAGCAAATTTCAGACATCTTGTCCACCATCGTGACGCTGGACAGCCAAGAGCCCAAAACAGGTGCAAAGCAAAGGCTTGATAGCGTGCTTGACTTTGCATGCGGTTCGGGCTCGCTGTTGTTGAACGTGCGCAAGCGCATGGGACCGCATGGCATTGGCAAGATTTACGGCCAAGAGAAAAACATCACCACCTATAACTTGGCTCGCATGAACATGCTGCTGCATGGGGTGAAGGACACCGAGTTTGAAATCTTCCACGGCGACACGCTGACTAACGAATGGGACAAGCTGCGCGAGCTGAACCCCGCCAAGAAACCCACGTTTGACGCCATCGTGGCCAACCCACCGTTCAGCTTGCGCTGGGACGCCAGCGAGGCCATGGCCGACGATGTGCGCTTTAAAAACCATGGCTTGGCACCTAAGTCGGCAGCAGACTTTGCATTCTTGTTACATGGGTTTCACTTCCTCAAAGACGAGGGCGTGATGGCCATCATCTTGCCGCATGGTGTGTTGTTCCGTGGCGGCGCTGAAGAGCGAATTCGTACCAAGCTGCTCAAAGACGGGCATATTGACACGGTAATTGGCTTGCCATCAAACCTTTTTTATTCGACTGGCATTCCAGTGTGTATTTTGGTGCTCAAAAAATGTAAAAAGCCGGACGATGTGCTGTTCATCAATGCGGCAGAACATTTTGATAAGGGCAAGCGGCAAAACCAATTGACGCAGGCGCACATTGATAAGATTGTGAAAACCTACCAATTCCGAGAGGAAGAGGCGCGTTATTCACGCTGTGTGGACATGGTCGAGATTGAGAAGAACGATTTCAACTTGAATATCTCTCGCTACATCAGCACTGCAGTGGCTGAAGAACAAATCAATTTGAATGAAGTCAATGAAACATTACACGCTATCGAAAAAGATATTGTTGCTGCTAAGGCAAAGCACAACCAATTTTTGAAAGAACTCGGTTTACCGTTGCTGCCTTGAATGTAATCTTTAACCTGGTATTTTTTAATGTCCTCCGATTTATTCACCCCCGATCTACCTGATGCTCAATCCGACGACGGCATTGCCTTAGGCCATTACGCCCAACGCGCATACCTTGAATACGCACTCAGTGTGGTTAAAGGCCGTGCTTTGCCCGATGTGTGCGATGGCCAAAAACCGGTGCAGCGGCGCATTTTGTACGCCATGTCGCGCATGGGCTTGGGCTTTGGCGGCGCAAACGGTGCAGTGGGTGCGCGTCCCGTTAAAAGTGCACGTGTGGTCGGCGATGTGCTCGGCCGTTACCACCCGCACGGCGACAGTGCGGCCTATGACGCGTTGGTGCGCATGGCCCAAGATTTTTCGCAGCGCTATCCGTTAATTGACGGTCAAGGCAATTTTGGTTCGCGCGACGGCGATGGTGCCGCCGCCATGCGTTACACCGAGGCGCGACTGGCGCGTATCACCAGTTTGTTGATGGATGAAATCGACGAAGGCACGGTGGACTTTCAACCCAACTACGACGGCTCCACCGAAGAGCCCAAGCAATTACCGGCGCGTTTGCCGTTTGCCTTGCTCAATGGCGCCAGTGGTATTGCGGTTGGCATGGCCACCGAAATACCCAGCCACAATTTGCGCGAAGTCGCTGATGCTTGCGTGGCCTTGATCAAAAACCCCAAGCTGTCGCACGAAGAATTGGTGCAACTCATGCCCGGGCCGGACTATCCCGGCGGCGGTCAAATCATCAGCAGCGCAGCCGATATTTCTGACGCCTACGCCACCGGTCGCGGGTCGCTCAAGGTGCGTGCACGCTGGGTCATCGAGGAACTGGCGCGGGGTCAATGGCAACTGGTGGTCAACGAATTGCCACCAAATGTCAGTTCGCAAAAAGTATTGGAAGAAATTGAAGAACTGACCAACCCCAAAGTCAAAACGGGCAAAAAAGCACTGACACCTGAACAAACACAATTGAAGGCCACTGTGTTGGCAGTGTTGGATGTGGTGCGTGACGAGTCCTCCAAAGACGCGCCGGTACGGTTGGTGTTCGAACCCAAAACCCGCACCATCGAGCAACAAGAACTCATCACCACGCTGCTGGCGCACACCAGCTTAGAAAGCTCCTCTTCCATCAACCTGACCATGGTCGGTTTGGATGGCAGGCCGGTGCCGAAATCCATGCGTCAAATGCTGGAGGAGTGGATCAGTTTCAGGCAGACCACGGTGCAACGGCGTTCACAATTTCGCTTGGACAAAGTGCTGGCGCGTATCCATATTTTGGAAGGCCGTCAGTTGGTGTTGCTCAACATTGACGAAGTCATTCGCATCATCCGCCACAGCGACGAGCCCAAGCCTGCGTTGATAGAACGCTTCAAATTGTCCGACCGTCAAGCCGACGATATTTTGGACATTCGTTTGCGTCAATTGGCGCGACTCGAAGCGATCAAGATTGAACAAGAATTGAAAGAGTTGCGCGAAGAACAGGGCCGCTTGGAAGATATTTTGGGCAGCGCCACTTCATTGCGCCGTTTGATGGTCAAGGAAATCGAAGCCGACGCCAAAGTGTTTGCCGATGAGCGACGCACCTTGATTCAGGCTGAGAAAAAAGCAGTGGCTGAAATCAAAGTGGTGGACGAACCTGTGACGGTGGTGGTGTCTGAAAAAGGCTGGGTGCGTGCCCGCCAAGGTCACAGCCATGAGCCAGGTAGTTTTGCATTCAAAGCAGGCGATGGTTTGTATGACACCTTTGAGTGCCGCACCGTCGATCAACTGATTGCATTCGGCTCGAATGGGCGCGTGTATTCGGTGCCGGTGGCAGCTTTGCCAGGTGCGCGAGGAGACGGTCAACCGGTCACGACCTTGGTTGACGTGGAGGCGGGTACCCAGTTAATTCATTACTTTGCGGGCCCAACCACCATGACTTTGCTGCTCAGTGGTTCGGGCGGTTATGGTTTTGTGTGTTGCATAGACAACCTGATTTCGCGCAACAAGGGCGGTAAGTCATTCATCAATTTGCAAGAAGGCGAGACTTTGTGCGTGCCATCTATCGTCGGCGGCGGTAACGGTGCAGAGCCTTTGCCTATCGCCACACATGTGGTGTGCGCGTCTGCGGGCGGTCGTATATTGACATTTGACATCACCGAACTCAAGGCGATGGAGAAGGGCGGTCGCGGTTTGATGCTGATGGACTTGGAAGACAAAGACACGCTTGCAGGCGCTGCCGCTTACACACGCAGTGTTTGTATTTTGGGTGTCGGGCGCGGCGGTAAAGCCCGTGACGAAACACTGGAAATCAGAAGCTTGAATAATGCGCGTACAGCCCGGGCCCGCAAAGGAAAGATGGCTGATTTAGGTTTCAAACCCACCCATGTGTTACGGGTTTTGTAATTCCCGCAATTTTTCTCAATACGTTCAGAGGCAGGCAATGTTATTCAATCACCGATGGAGTTTCTATTGTCATACCGTGTGTTTATGCGCATTGCTGATTGTCAGTCCTTCGCACGCACAAACAGCACCCAAAGCTGTAGCGGCGACCAAACCCGCTATGACGGTGACGATCACCAAACCAAAATCTCAGCAACTCAGTCAGCGTTTGTCTGCCAACGGCACAGTGGCCGCTTGGCAAGAAGCCAGCATCGGTGCGGAAATCGGGGGCTTGCGGTTGACCGAAGTGCGGGTCAATGTAGGGGACCAAGTCAAAGTCGGGCAAGTGTTGGCGGTGTTTGCCAATGACAATGTATTGACTGAAATCAACCAAGCCAAGGCTGCACTCAATGAAAGCCGTGCAGTGGCTGCTGAAGCCCAAGCCAATGCCGACCGTGCCCGTGCCTTGCAACCCAGCGGCGTGATCAGTGCGCAGCAATTCAACAAAGACGTGACCGCCGAGATGACTGCGAAAGCCCGCGTCGAATCGGCGCAGGCCAATCTGGCTGTGCATGAATTGCGTTTACACCAGACCCAGGTTCGTGCACCTGACAACGGTGTCATTTCTTCACGCACAGCCAGTGTCGGTGCAGTGGTGGCATTGGGAACCGAATTGTTTCGCGTGATTCGTGGCAACCGTCTTGAATGGCGTGCGGAGCTGGTTTCTTCAGAATTATTCCGCATCAAGCCCGGCCAAAAAGTCAAAATCACTGACGCCAGTGGCGGTGAAGTCAATGGCCAAGTTCGCATGCTGGCGCCCACAGTAGATGCGCAAAACCGAACAGGCTTGGTCTATGTGGATTTGCCAAGTTCTGCGCAGGGGTTGCTCAAGCCTGGTATGTTTGTGCGTGGTGAATTTGAGTTCGCCAGCACTGCAGCCATGCTGGTGCCACAGCAGTCTTTGGTGGTACGCGATGGTTTTCAGCAGGTGTATGTAGTAGGTACAGATCAACGGGTCAAGATGTACAAGGTGGTCGTAGGTCGTCGTCAGGCTGACATGATTGAAATCACCAATGGATTGCCACCGGATGCCAACGTCGTGGTACGCGGTGCAGGTTTTCTCACATCCGGAGACTTGGTGAAAGTTGTGCCATGAATGTATCTGCTTGGTCGATACGCAATCCGGTTCCCGGGGTGGTGTTGTTTGTTCTTTTGAGTTTGGCTGGCTTGTTGGCCTTCAAAAGCATGAAGGTGCAAAATTTTCCAGACTTGGACTTACCCACCATCATCGTGACTGCCGCCTTGCCAGGTGCGTCGCCTGGTCAAATGGAAACCGAGGTGGCACGCAAAATTGAAAACGCCGTGGTGTCTGTTCAAGGTTTAAAAAATATTTACACCAAAGTGCAAGACGGTGTAGCCATTGTTTCATGCGAATTCCGTATTGAAAAACCGGTGCAAGAAGCGCTAGATGAAATTCGCTCTGCGGTGGCGAGTGTTCGCAGTGACTTGCCGGGTGACATGCTGGAACCCGTGGTCAAAAAACTTGACTTTGCTGGCACACCTGTTCTTGCATTTACCATCACCTCGCCCCGATTTGATGAGGAGGGCTTGAGTTGGTTTGTCGATCAGACCGTGGTCAGGCGGTTGTTATCTATCAAAGGCGTGGGATCGGTCAGTCGGGTAGGCGGTGTGCAGCGTCAAGTAGAGATTGCTTTGGACACGGTGCGTATGCAAGCCTTGCGCATATCCGCTGCCGATGTGTCTCGTCAATTGCGTCAAGTGCAAAGCGAAAGTGCCGGCGGACGCACTGACTTAGGTGGCAGTGAACAACCTTTGCGCACTTTGGCAACTGTTGGCTCTGCCAGTGAATTGGCTGACATGGAATTTGCTGTCGGTCAGGGCGGGCGCATCCGCTTACGCGATATCGCCACCGTCACCGACACTTTTGCAGAAAAAAGATCTTCTGCTTTTTTGAATGGCAAGCCCGTTGTAGGTTTTGAAGTCACCCGCAGTCGGGGTGCGAGTGAAGTCGATGTCGGCGCCAGAGTCTTTAATGCTTTGGACGAATTGCGCGTCACTCATCCAGATGTGACGATCACCAACGCCTATGACTTTGTCACTCCGGTCAAGGAAGAATTCAATGCCTCAATGATCTTGCTCTATGAAGGCGCATTGCTGGCAGTGTTGGTGGTTTGGTTGTTTTTGCGGGACCTGCGCGCCACCTTTGTGTCTGCAGTGGCCTTGCCTTTGTCTGTCATGCCTGCTTTCATAGGCATGTGGTACTTGGGTTTTTCTATCAATGTCATCAGTTTGCTGGCCTTGTCACTGGTGGTCGGCATATTGGTCGACGATGCGATTGTCGAAGTGGAGAACATTGAACGCCATTTGTACATGGGTAAATCGCCGTTTGTCGCCGCCATGGAAGCCGCTGATGAAATCGGTCTGGCTGTGATAGCCACAACGTTCACATTGGTCGCGGTGTTTTTACCCACTGCCTTTATGAGTGGTGTGCCAGGAAAGTTTTTCGTTCAATTTGGCTGGACCGCTGCTTTGGCTGTGTTCGCCTCATTGGTTGTGGCCAGGATGCTGACACCGATGATGTCTGCTTATTTGTTAAAACCATCGCACAAACCAGAGCCCGTGCCTTTTTGGATGCCTACTTATTTGCGTATGGTGCGCTGGTGTTTGAACCACCGTTTTTGGACAGCCTTGGGTGCGGCGGCTTTCTTCATCGCTTCATTGAGCTTGATCCCTTTGCTACCCACTGGCTTTATTCCACCAGATGACAATTCACAAACCCAGGTTGGCATCGAGTTGCCGCCCGGTACATCATTGGCATTCACAGAAACAATAGCTGAAGAAGTTCGCCAGCGCATCATTGGCTTGCCAGAGGTGAGATCGGTTTACACCACGATTGGCGCAGGTGCCGCCGGTTCAGACCCGAGCATGCCGCAGGCAAGCGCTGAAACGCGCATGGCAACCTTGACTATTCAACTCTCTCCGCGCGGCGAACGTCCGCGCAAAGGTGTGATTGAAAAACAATTGCGCCTCATGCTGGCCGACATGCCCGGTATGCGCATCAAAGTTGGTCTCGGTGCCTCGGGTGAAAAATACTTGATCATGCTGACTGGCGATGATCCCTTGTTGTTGCAACAAAGTGCTACTGCATTAGAGCGTGACTTACGCGGCATACCCGGCTTGGGCGCGGTCATTTCCAGTGCCAGTTTGGTGCGGCAAGAGATCGCGGTTCGGCCAGATTTTGCGCGTGCTGCCGATTTAGGTGTGACCAGCGCGGCCATTGGTGAAACACTGCGTATCGCCACGGTGGGTGACTATGACGCTGCCTTGCCAAAGCTCAATTTGGCGCAGCGGCAAGTCCCCATCATGGTCAAACTGGCTGACAGCGCCCGACAAGATTTGGAATTATTGGGGCGCTTGACCGTGCCGGGCGCACGCGGGCCTGTGCTGCTGGCAGAAGTGGCCAAACTAGAGCCCAGTGGTGGCCCGGCGGTGATTGACCGTTACAACCGTGAGCGCAATATCCAGTTTCAAATCGAGTTGTCCGGCGTCGGTTTGGGTGACGCCAAAGAGGCAGTGAAAAACTTGGCATCTGTTCAACAATTGCCGCCCGGTATCAAGCTTGTCGAAGTCGGCGACGCCGAGGTGATGGAAGAGTTGTTTGCCAGTTTTGGCTTGGCCATGTTGACCGGTATTGTGTGTATTTATTTGGTACTGGTGCTGTTGTTCAAAAGCGTGTTGCACCCCATGACTATTTTGGCGGCTTTGCCCTTGTCCATCGGCGGTGCTTTCGTGGCATTGCTGTTAACCGGTAAAAGCTTCTCCATGCCATCACTCATAGGCTTGATCATGCTCATGGGGGTGGCCACCAAAAACTCTATTCTTTTGGTCGAGTACGCCATCGTGGCTGAGCGCGACCATGGCATGAGTCGCTTTGATGCATTGATGGATGCGTGTCAAAAGCGCGCACGACCCATCATCATGACCACCATTGCCATGGGCGCGGGCATGTTGCCGATTGCAGCGGGTTGGGGCAGTTCCGATTCCAGTTTTCGCTCGCCGATGGCAGTGTCTGTCATCGGCGGCCTGATCACATCCACTTTCCTCAGCCTGTTGGTGATACCGGCGGTGTATTTGTATGTGGACGATGTGGGTAAATTTTTTACCAGCTTGTTGTCGCGTTTGAAACGCTGAGATCAGCTGGGATGCAACTCGGCAATCAACTCAATCTCTACACAGGCGCCCATAGGTAATTGCGCCACACCAAAGGCGCTGCGTGCGTGCGCACCAGCTTCGCCCAAAATATGCACCAGCAATTCACTGCAGCCGTTGGTCACCAAGTGGTGCTCGGTAAAGCTGCTGCTAGAGTTCACCAAACTCATGACTTTGACAATGCGTTTGATTTTGTGCAAGTCACCGCCGCAGGCCGCTTGCAAGGTGCCTAACAAATCAATGGCGACTGCTTCAGCGGCTTGCTTGCCGGTTTCGGTGTCCATGTTGGTGCCGAGTTGACCCACCCAGGGCTTGCCATTTTGTTTGGCAATATGGCCGCTGATGAACACCACATTTCCCGTTTGCACATACGGCACATAAGCAGCCGCTGGGGCGGATACCTCAGGCAATTGGATGTTTCGCTCAGTAAGTCGATGTTGAATTGACATAGGGATTCCTAAAAAATGAAGCAAAAAGAATGCGCAAAGAAGGCATGAAAACCAAGTGGTGTGACAAAGCCCTATTTTGCGCTTGCCGCGCTCAAGTATTGGCTGAACAATCCGAATCCTAACTGCCGTCATAGTTCTCACGATTTTGAAATGAACCACATGATCCACACTTTTTGTTTAAGACCCACCACCGTTTGCCTGACTATGTTCATGGTGTGTGCGTACCCCTATGCTTTTGCACAGAACAATGAACTCGATGAGCAAGGCCGTTTGATTGCTGCACCCACGGAAACCGATTTGGTCGAGCGCGGCTATTTGTTTTACCCACTCAGGGTATTGCCCAAAAAACAAGCAGAGGCTCCTACCGCGGCATTACCCCCTTTAGCGATTGCCAAAGCCGTGAGCTCAGACAGCGCTGATAAATTGGCTGCAACACTTCCTACGGCTTCAACTTCCCGTACGTCAACTGAAGTGCTTGACGATGCGCAGGGTGATGCGTCCAAGCACAAGTCGGCACAACAAGTGGCGGCTTCTTCTGCGTCTGATGCTTCAAGTCATACAGCCAACGCGTCTACAAAACCTGCCGCTGCCTCTGTGTTGGTCCAAGTGTTAGAACCGGTCAAGCCTGCAACAGCAGTTCATGCTGACAAGTCACTTGCCAAAGAAGCTACCAACGAAAAGGCAGCCAATGACGAGCATGCCAAGGCGCATGATGCCAAACCTGAGTTAAGCAAGGCTGAATTGGCCAAAGCTGAAAGCGCGAAAGCAGCCGAAGCACGCGCAGCCAAACTCAAAGAAGAGCAAGCTAAATCTGAATTAGCCAAAGCCGAACGCGCCAAAGCAGCAGAAGCACGCGCAGCCAGACTCAAAGAAGAGCAAGCCAAGGCTGAATGGGTCAAAGCCGAACGCGCCAAAGCAGCCCAAGCCCGTGCTGAAAAAATCAAGCAAGAACAAGCCAAAGCCGAGCGAGCCAGGGCCGAGCGTGTGATGTTGGCGGCTCAGGCCAAGGTGGACAAAGCGCTGGATGATTTGGCAAAAGCTGAAAAGGCATTCGCCATGCTGGGCAACCCAGACACACAAGCTGCTGAAGAAGCCAACGCAGAGCCCACCAAAGCCGAACCGGCCAAGGAAGAACAAGCCAAAGCCGTTCCCGCTAAATCAGAACCCGTCAAAGCAGAACCGGCCAAGGAAGAACAAGCCAAAGCCGCGCCCGCTAAATCAGAACCTACCAAAGCAGAACCGGCCAAGGACGAACACGCACAACGCGTTGATACCCCCGCACATGCATCTGTCAGCGTGACTGCGGGTCAAAAGATATTGCTGCCTAGAGCAGAAAATGCCTTATTGATGGCCGAGTAGGCGGGAGAATATCGCCATCAAGTTTGGCTGCGTCAGGCCGATTTAATACACATGGTAACTGTTGACTTTTTTTGTCGTCTGATCTGTATTGGCCTGGCCTGCTGGGGCTTGGTCTTGCCTGCTCACGCTGAATGGGCAGAATTGATGAAAGATGACGACATCACCTACGTGTGGGACAAAGATTCCGTACGCGCCATCCACATCACACGGATTGCCTGGACCATGACCAACACGACCGCCAAAGGGATCAAGGCGCCGAATGGAGAGGAATATTTGTCCTCACAGGCACGTTGGCGTATCAATTGCAAAACCGATTCATTTGTCAAATTGTCCGAAAGCTTTTATGCCAAAGCGGACGGCAAAGGCCGCGAAGTGGCTTTTTATGAATCCGCAGACTGGCGCCCGCGAGACGCCGCTATACGACCCGGTTCTTACTTGTCCTTACTGAAAAAACAGATTTGTACTAGCACCGAATCCGCTTCTTCCTAACTACAGTTTCTTTCTGCCAAGCGTTACGTCGCAGGGCAAGAAAGGACAGTGTTGCTTCATCTCAACGGACCTGCACCCTGGTTGCTGGCGTGGTTGGCCGGCACTGCATTGCAATTGTTCCAACCTGCTTTGTGGTCATTCCAAACCTATGGCCTATGGGTTGCTGTAGGTTTGCTTGTGTGCGCTTGCTGTTTAGGTGCAGCACACCTCAACGCAAACTCACGAAGTGCGAGCTTGTATGCGTCTACTTTGTGGCGCGTATGTGCTGCATTGTGTGCAGGTGTCACCTTGGCGTTTACGCTCACCGCAGTACGCGCCTTGTGGTTTGCCCAGCATGCGCTGGACCCCGCCCTTGAAGGCTTGGATTTACAAGTGACCGGCGTGGTCAGCACCATGCCGCAATGGCACAGTGACGGCGTACGTTTTGGTTTTGAGGTGGAGCAAGTACAGCGCAGCGCAGATCAACCAAGCGTGCAACTTCCTGCTCAACTCAGCGTGGGTTGGTACAGCATGAACCATGACGGGGAGGTGCGTGCCTTGCCCGACATACGTGCAGGTGAACGCTGGCAACTGCCAGTTCGTTTGAAACGACCGCACGGCTTGGTCAATCCCGGTGGATTTGATACAGAGTTAGGGTTGTGGGAACAAGGGGTGCACGCGACTGCCAATGTGCGAGAGAGTGCCGTGGCTGGTAGCGTTAAACGTTTGCAAAGCACTTGGCGCTATCCCATGGAGCAATGGCGGCAGCACACACGCAGTTTGATTGTGCAAACCTTGAAAGAGCCTCGCTTTAGCGGGCAGACTGCAGCTTTGCTGCTTGGCGATCAGGCGGCTATCAGTCAGCGCGACTGGGATGTGTTTCGCCTCACAGGCATCGCGCACTTGATGAGTATTTCGGGTTTGCACATCACCTTGTGGGCCTGGGTGGCGCGTTGGCTGGTGTCTCGACTGTGGAGCTACAGCGATGTTTGGGGTCAATCATGGTGTTTGTTCTACCCCGCTCCGTTGGCAGCTTTGTGGGGCGGGGTGGTGTTTGCTTTGGTGTATGCCTTGTTCAGTGGTTGGGGCGTTCCGGCACAGCGCACGGTCATCATGTTGATGGCGGCTTGTTGGTTGAGGGTGAACGCATTGCATTGGCCCTTGCTCGAACAATGGTTGCTGGCGGCTGCGGTGGTGTGTGTGTGGGATCCGTGGGCCTTGTTACAGGCTGGTTTTTGGCTGAGTTTTATGGCGGTTGGCATGTTATTTCTCATGCCGGTATCCGCTTCGCAGTCGCCAGCAGTGGCCGCAGCTTCGTTGCATCTGCGTTGGTGGACAAAGCTGTACAAGGCTTTGCGTGATTTGCTGCGCGAGCAAAGCTTCATCACTCTCGGACTCGCACCTCTCACGCTGTTGTTGTTTCAACAGGTAAGCGTTATCGGCTTGCTGGTGAATTTGTACGCTATTCCTTGGGTCACGTTTGTGGTGACGCCACTGGCGTTTGCGGGTGTGTTGTGGTCACCGCTGTGGCAGTTGTGCAGCCAGAGCCTGCAACTGCTGATGGCCACACTCGAGCCATTGCCCGACTTGCCTTGGGCTGTGTGGCAAACCGCCGCACCGACATGGTGGTTGGCGCTCATCGGTATGGCAGGCGGTGCTTTATTCATCAGTCAACGCCAACTGTGGCGACGCATCGCAAGTGCAGCCTTGGTGATGCCTGTGTTTTTCTGGCAAGCGCCGCGCCCCGCGTGTGGCGTAGCGCAATTGCTGTTTGCTGATATCGGGCAGGGCAATGCGGTGCTGGTACGTACTGCGCAGCACAGTTTGTTGTTTGACACCGGTCCTCGCTTTGGCGTGGACAGCGACGCCGGACAACGCGTGTTGCTGCCTGTCTTGCAAACCATGGATGAACACTTGGACGCTTTGGTGCTCAGTCATCAAGACAGCGACCACACTGGTGGCGCTTTGTCTGTTTACAAACAACACCAGCAAACACAGCTGTGGTCCTCCATCACCGACGCACATTGGTTATCGCAAAAATTGCCTTTGCAACGTTGTCAGGCAGGGCAAGCATGGGTTTGGGATGGTGTGCAATTCGATTTCATTCATCCGCTAGCGGCTGACTATGACAAAACCATGAGCCCGAACAACCGCAGTTGTGTACTGCGCATACGCGCGCAGTCGCAAACCGTATTGCTGACCGCAGACATTGAGGCCATGCAAGAAAACGCCTTGGTGCAACGCATGGGCAAGGACTTGAAAGCCGATGTGTTGCTGGTGCCGCACCACGGCAGCAAAACATCGTCAACCGAAAGCTTTATTGAAGCCGTGCAACCGCGCTGGGCCTTGCTGCAACACGGTTACCGCAACCGCTATGGCCATCCAGCGCATGTGGTGGTGCAGCGCTATCAAGAGCGCGGTATACGCATGTTGGATTCTCCGCATTGCGGAGCCATGCACTGGCGCAGCGATCAACCGGGGGAAGTGCTTTGTCAGCGGGAGTTGGATAAGCGGTATTGGAGGTTTGGGGGACGGTGATTGGGTTTGATAGAGCACTTAAAAAGACCAGATAATTGTCATATGACAATGTAGTATTTATTTGTCAAGGAGATTCCTTATGAGCACCACAGCCAAAGTTTTTATGAGCGGACGCAGCCAAGCCATACGCTTGCCGGCCAAGTTGCGCCTGCAGACCAAAGAGGTTCAGATTGAACAAATCGGTGACGCTTTATGGCTGAAGCCTCAAAACGGGGTCAAGCAAGACATGTCACAGTGGTTGGCGGCGTTCTATGAAAACACGGAACCCTTGCCGGATGATTTCCTGAACGACAGGAAAGACTTGCCGCTGCAAGAGCGCGATTGGTCTTGAGCCGGGCGCATCATGAGAAAAACACTGGACACCAATATTTGCAGTTACATACTGCGTCAACACCCGGCGCAAATGTTGGAAAAGTTTCGCAGTTTGGACAGACAGCAGTTGTGGCTTTCTGCGGTGGTGGCAGCTGAATTACGGTTTGGTGTGGCCAAGCTCGGTGTTCCTAAATTTGCATCTGCCGTAGAGAGTTGGCTGTCCGGATTTGATGTGCAGCCCTGGCCCTTATCGGCGACGCACTCCTGTGCGAGTGTGCGGGCAACTCTGGAAAAAAATGGGCAAATCATTGGCGCCATGGATTTGATGATCGCAGCCCATGCGCTTGCAGAAGACAGCGTGCTGATCACCAACAATGCCAAAGAATTTCAGCGTGTACCGGGTCTTGCGATTGAAACCTGGGGACTGTGAGTGACATGGCAACTTTTTGAATTTAAATATCCGCTTCTGCTGAAAACCCTATGAAGTCAGGTGTCTCAGTGAAACCACAATAGGCAGTTGTTCTCCTTATTATTCCAAGAGGTATTGCAGATGAAAACCAAACAATTGTTGTTAGTCGCTTTGTGGGCCTTGGGTTGCACCCCTTTGTTTGCCCAGCAGGTAGGCATCGCCCGTTTTCCTCTGCAATCGGTTGAGGTCAACGTACCCGGCCGCATCGTTATTCAAGCTCGGGTGGAAATCGATCCTGGCGTAGAAGGCGCCAAGCACACACACCCCGGCATTGAAATGGCTTATGTCATCGAAGGCCAGCTCGAAGTCAAAGTAGACGGCCAACCCACCCGCACCTACAAAGCCGGTGAAGCCTTCTCTGTGGCAGATGGCGTGGCGCATGCCGCAACCAACACGGGCACGGTGACGACCAAATTGTTGGCGACATACTTGGTAGAAGTCGGTAAGCCGTTGGCAACGCCTTTCAAATAAAAAAAACCAACCCTCGGGTTGGCTTTTTGATTGATGCGCAAAGTAATCAGGCTTTTCTGCCTGATGCCATCAAGCTGTCAAACGGCATTTCACAAAACTGTGACCACAGCACATATTCGTCGCGGAATTTCGACCATGGTGCATGAATCTTTTTGAACGCCGGACTGGCGTCTATCATCTCGGTCATGAATTGCTGATTGGCTTTGTAGCAAGCCTGCAATATCTCGGGTGAAAACCTTTTCAGTTGTGCGCCGTTGCTGATCAGGCGTCGCAATGCTGCGGGGTTGGTCACATCGTATTTCGCGGTAGACCATTGGTTGGCCTCTGCCGCTGCAATTCTCAGCACCGCTTTGTAGTCGGCAGGCAATGCATCAAACGATTTTTGGTTGACAAACAACGACAGCGTGGCCGAGCCTTCCCACCATCCAGGGTAGTAATAGTATTTCGCCACTTTGTGCAGGCTCAGGTGCTCGTCATCAGCCGGGCCGACAAACTCGGCCGCATCAATCACACCTTTTTCCAACGCAGGATACAAATCGCCGGGCGGTAACTGTTGCGCCACCACACCGATTTTGGACAGCACTTTGCCTGCTAATCCGCCGACGCGCATTTTCAATCCGTTGAAGTCAGCCACGGTTTTCATTTCCTTGCGGTACCAACCGGCCATTTGAGCGCCTGTGTTGCCCACAGGCATGGCGAGCACACCGTAGTTGGCATAAAACTCGTTGAGCAATTCAATGCCGCCGCCCACATACATCCATGCGTTTTGCGCGCGTGTGTTCATGCCGAAAGGAATGGCCGTACCAAAACCAAATGCTGGGTCTTTGCCGATGTAGAAATAGCTGGCACTGTGTCCGGCTTCGATGGTGCCGTTTTGTACGCCGTCCAAGACTTGCAACGCGGGCAGCAATTCACCCGCCGCATGCAAACTGATTTTGAATTTGCCGTCGGTCAATTCACCCACGCGCTTGCACATCATGTCGACCGCGCCGTAAATCGTGTCCAGCGATTTTGGGTAGCTAGAAGCCAGTCGCCAGCGTATTTCAGGGCGGGAAGAATCTGCGATGGCCGGTGCGGCTAGGGCAGTGGCGGCTGTCGCGCCGATCGCACCTCGGGTGAGAAAGTTTCTGCGTTGCATTATTTTTTCTCCTTGTGTGGCTGACTGTAATTGAAATTGCTAGTGTTTATTACGCCTCAAGACAGAGAACTCAATAAAAAAAAGTTAGTCACAAACACATACTTGGCAAATAAATCATTCATTTTTCACGTCGATAGGCCTGCCTAGCAGTTTCTAACCGAGCGCTGCGATCACTTAAAGAATGCTTGCAAATTCCAGATTGCCAGCCGCAGGTATCAAACCTGCTCGGCCACCCGTTTACCAATATGCGCCAGTGCTTCTTCCACTTGGTCGATCAATATCAAACACAAATCGCCGGGGTTTAACTCAGCCAGTGCGTGGTCAATGGCGATGAACTCGCCTTGTATTTCCGAGATGTCGCGAGTCAGCTTGGCGTCTTTCAAACCTTGGCGCAGCAAGGCGATGACTTCTCCGTCGGCACGCCCGCGTTGGCAGGCGTCTTCAAACAACACCACGCGCTCAAACGCATCGCCGATCAGCCGAGTTTGTTCGCGAATATCTTCATCACGCCTGTCACCGGCGCCACTGATGACGACACTGCGTCGCTTGGCTGGCAGGTTGGTGACGGCCTGCACCAGCGCTTTGATGGCGTCGGGGTTGTGGCCATAGTCGGCAATGATGGTCGCGCCCTTGTAGCTAAACATATTGAAGCGACCCGGTACGCCTTGCGTGTCGCTGACAAAGGTGGACAAGCCCATGCAAATGCTGTCCCACGGTAAATTGATTGCCCATGCAGCACCAATCGATGCCATGGCGTTTTCCACCTGAAAACCGATGGCACCATTTTGTGTCAACGGTACTTCTTTCAAAGAAACGCGTATTTTTTGAGTGCCTTCTTGTGCCACGATGTGACCATCTTGCATATAAAGCACGCGCTTGCCTTGAGCGCGGTGTGTGGCCAGCACCGGATGGTGCGGATCCACCGAGAAAAACATGACTTGTCCCGGACAATTGTGAGCCATGGCTGCAACCATAGGGTCTGTGGCGTTCAACACGGCTGTACCACTGGGCGAAACGTTTTGTACGATCACGCGTTTGAGAACAGCCAAGTCTTCCACGGTGCTGATGTAGTTCAATCCGAGATGATCGCCTGCGCCGATATTGGTAACCACCGCCACTTGGCAGCGGTCAAACGACAGTCCTTCGCGCAGCATGCCGCCGCGTGCGGTTTCAAGCACTGCGGCGTCTACATCGGGGTGCATCAACACGCTGCGTGCGCTACGCGGGCCGCTGCAGTCACCGGTGTCGAGTTGCAAACCATTGACAAAAACGCCATCCGTGTTGGTCATGCCGGTACGCAAACCACTGGTGCGCAACAAATGCGCACACAAGCGTACTGTCGTGGTTTTGCCGTTGGTACCGGTCACTGCGATCAAGGGAATGCGCCCGTCTTGTCCATGGGAGAACATGGTGTCGATGATGGCGCTGCCAACATCGCGGCCCTTGCCGAACGAGGGTTGCAAATGCATACGCAAACCTGGCGCAGCATTGACCTCGACGATGCCACCGTTTTGTTCTTCCAGCGGTTTGAGCACAGACTCACACACCACATCAACGCCGCACACATCCAATCCGACCATCTGCGCGGCCATGACGGCGCGAGCGGCCACTTCGGGGTGAACATCGTCGGTCACGTCGGTGGCGGTGCCGCCGGTGGACAAGTTGGCATTGTTGCGTAACACCACGCGAGCGCCTTTGGTTGGCACACTGTCTGCATCAAAGCCTTGTTCTTTCAATCGCGCCAAAGCAATATCGTCAAAGCGTATTTTGGTCAGCGAGGTGGCGTGTCCATCGCCACGGCGAGGGTCTGCATTGACTTTGTCGACGAGTTGTCGCACAGTCGATTGGCCGTCGCCCACTACCAAAGGTGGTTCACGCCGCGCTGCAGCGACCATGCGATCACCGACCACCAACAGACGGTAATCACTGCCTGGTAAAAAACTCTCGACCATGATGTCGTCGCGGTATTCGAGCGCGTTGTTGTAGGCCTGCATGACTTCTTCGCGGGTACGGATATTCACCACCACACCTTTGCCTTGGTTACCGTCACGCGGTTTGACCACCACCGGCAAACCGATTTCCTGCGCTGCGGCCCATGCGTCTTGTGCGTTATCAACCGGTCTACCCAATGGCACTGGCACACCGGCGGCAAGCAACAATTTTTTGCTGAGTTCTTTGTCTTGCGCAATGGACTCGGCAATGGCGCTGCTGGCATCGGTTTCGGCGGCTTGTATGCGCCGCTGCTTGCTGCCCCAACCGAACTGAACCAGACTGGCATCGGAGAGACGGCGAAATGGAATGCCACGCGCCAAGGCCGCGTCCACAATCGCGCCGGTAGAAGGTCCTAATCGAATGTCCTCATCCAATTCGCGCATTTCTTGTAAGGCTTGATCGACATCGAATTGTCTGGATTCAAACGCAGCCAAACACAATTGCTCGCCTAGGCGCATGGCAAGTTTGCCGACTTGCTCGACCGAATATTCCACCACTACTTGGAACAATCCTTCTTCAGGCGTTGCTGTGGTTCGGCTGAAAGTGACTGGGCAGCCGGCTTGGATTTGCAAATGTAAAACGACTGCTTCCAAGGCATGCGCCATGCTGAGGTGCGCGTCGCGCTCGCCGGGTTGCAAGCGACCCAAGCCAGGGAACAAATGGCGAAGTCGCTTTTCAAATGCTTGTTGATCTGCGCTGAGATTGCTTTGCAGACCAGGTGCGCAACGCACCATGGCTTCGATAGCGACATGGCGGGTCCATAAATTGGGACCGCGCAGAGCGCGAATGCGTGAGACTTCCATCAGGCTTTCATCCTTGCAATGTCAAGATTGGCAATCGCAGACGGTTGACCATAATTTTTCAGACCGGCGCGTATCAGATCGGGCGTCATGTCCAGTGCCCAGGCGACAGCCACCGAAGCCAGTAAATGGTGAGAACTCAAGGTGCCCTCACTCAGTTGCTTGGCAATGGCCGGAAAATCGAGTTTCAACAAACTTTGTTCATGTGAGCCTCGCGACAACATGACCTGTCCGTTGGAGAAATACACAGCACGCCCTTGTTTGGCGAGGTGTTGCTGAATAGCTGTGTTGTGAGGGTCGGAGGCATAAAAAATAACTTCCCCGTCGCACAGGTCTGCCATTTCAACCACCGCATCATCTTCTGCGTTCAATACTGCAGCACCTTCGGGTAGCACCAAGTCTATCTGTGTGCGAGCTACATTGCGAACTTGTTCCTGCGTGAGTATGTCGTGGTCTTGCAGACCCGTGTTGTCAGGCATATCCGTCAACACACCGACGTGGCAACGGTCATAGGGCAGACCTTCATCCAGTACTTGCAGGACGGTATTTTCAAACACGGCCGCATCGAGTGCGCGGTTGATTAACAAACGCTGGCTGGCTTCAAACACGCGCGCATCTTTGGGGTCTACCAATCGCTGGTCCATGAATAACCCGCGAGCAGATGCCAGACCGGTGCGGCGCCCCGTTAAATGAATCAGCCAGTTCACCAGATGCGCCAACTCTGTGGTGTGGCTGCGTCCCATGATGCCAACCACGGGTATGCGCGTGGCTTGTTGAGGTTCGAACAAATGCGAAACAATGGCTTGACCGACGGGGCGTGCTTGGCCGATGGCTGGTTTTAAATGCATCAGCAAACCCGGTCCTGCATTCACTTCTACAACGGCACCACCTTGCGCCAACAACGGTTTGCTGATGTCTTGTGCCACCAAATCGATACCAGCGATGTCCAAGCCCACCACGCGCGCAGCCAACACCACCACAGCGGCCACTTCGGGGTGAACCAGATCGGTGACATCAATGCCCATGTTGCCCGTGCGCTGAACCACGGCCACCCGGTCTTTTTCAGGAATGCTGTCTGCGTTCAAGCCCTGGCGTTGTAATTCCAGCACCGCAGTGGGCAAGTCTTTCAAGCGTATGGTGTCCAGCGGGAAGTCTTCCTCTTCGCCGCGTCGCGGATCAGAATTGATTTGCAATTCGATGAGTTCAGCCACGGTATGAACGCCGTCGCCTGTAATGCGAGCGGTTTCACCGCGAGAGGCCGCCACGACTTGGTTGCCGACCACCAGCAAGCGGTGTTCGTCTCCCGGTATGAAGCGCTCGACCATGACATCGGTGCCTTCGCGTTGCGCCATCAAAAATGCCGTCTCAATGTCTTCGCGCTTGCGCAAATCCAGCGCCACGCCACGCCCGTGGTTGGCGTCGGTCGGTTTGACTGCCACTGGCAGGCCGATGTCTTGCGCAACGCTCCAAGCTTCTTCAGGGGAACTCACCACCTCGCCAGACGGGATGGGAACACCGCATTGGGTCAGCAGTATTTTGGTCAGGTCTTTGTCGCTGGAAATACTTTCTGCGATGGCACTGGTTCGGTCGGTTTCTGCCGTCCATATGCGGCGTTGCAATGAGCCGTAGCCAAGTTGCACCAAATTGCCTGATGTCAGACGAATAGAAGGGATGCGGTGTTCGGTTGCAGCGTCGACGATGCAAGCGGTGCTTGGCCCCAAACACAGTCGGTCGACCATGGCCTTGAGCCGGTTGACCGTGGCCTTGAGGTCGTAGGATGTGTTGTTGATGGCAGCCATCACCAGGTCTCGCGCGGCGACCAGACTCTCGCGTCCGACTTCTTCCTGGCGTGTGCGAATCACAACTTTGTACACACCGCGCTGGCTGGTTTCGCGTGCTTTGCCGAAACCGACTTGCATGCCAGCCAGGGTTTGTAATTCAATAGCCACATGTTCCATGATGTGACCGCACCAAGTGCCGTCCTTGAGGCGCAGCAAAAAACCGCCGCGCTCGCCGACACCGCATCGGTGCTCGACCATGCCTGGCAGCCAATCGGTGAGGCGCTCGACAAAGCCGGGAAGTTTGTTGGAGGGATGGTCTTCAAGAATGCCCAGATCAACCCAGGCTTCAATGACTGGACGGTAGGTCCACACATTGGGTCCGCGCAAATAACGCATGCGCAAAATAGCGATGTCAGGAAAGGTCATAAAGTGAATCAGGGGGTACGGCTGTGAATCTGCCAAGCAGGGCAGAGGGTTAGAATGGTTTCACTGTAGGTCATCGATATAAGAATGAATATTCCCTCTCAAGTTGCGCCAGTGCTGCTGGATTTGCCAGCCTTTTGGCGGGAGGATGTGCAGCTTCAATTGACATCAGAAGAAAACGTTCTAGCTTGGCTGGAGGTTGACCTCGATGAGCGATTGTATTTCGCTAAAGGCTTGCTGGTTCTCACCCCGTCCAGACTGCTTTGGTGCCCACCCGGCAAGGCGCAGACTTGGCAATCGCAGGCTTGTCAGCCGGATTGGCGCCTGCTTTTGTCTGACCACGCAGGTGTGGGCCATTTGCGATTGATGGACGCCGAACTGCAGTTGGCCGATTGGCGCTTTACGCTTGGTCACAACCTCAAGGCGGCAGCTTTACAGGATCGTTTCAACAAGCAGCAAGCGGGTCAGTCCGCTGGACATACGCAGACCTGGTGTCCCCAGTGTCACGCACTTTTGTCTACTGCAGATGAAACCTGTCGCAGTTGCGAGGAAGCGCAAGAAGAAGCACCCGCATCCACTTGGAGTTTGTTTCGCTTATGGCGTTTTGCCAAGCCATACCAAGGGCAGTTGTTGCTGGGCTTTGGCTTGACTTTGGCCTCAACCGCAGCCACGCTGGTGCCCCCATACCTCACCATGCCATTGATGGACGACGTGTTGATACCTTTTCAAAACGGACAACAAATCGACATCATGCTGGTTGCCAAGTATCTGGGTGGTTTGCTGGCTGCAGCTTTGTTGGCTTGGGGCTTGGGTTGGTTCAAAACCTATGTGCTGGCCTTGGCCTCCGAACGCATTGGTGCGGACTTGCGTTCCACCGCTTACGAACATTTGCTGAAACTGTCTTTGGAATATTTTGGCGGACGCCGTACTGGCGACTTGATGACGCGCATCGGCAGCGAAACCGACAGGTTGTGTGTGTTTTTGTCTTTGCATTTGCTCGACTTCGCCACTGACGTATTGATGATTTTGATGACCGCGGTCATTTTGTTCAGCATCGACCCATGGTTGGCATGTGCCACGTTGCTGCCGTTGCCGTTCATCGCCTGGTTGATACACATCGTGCGTGACCGTTTGCGCACCGGTTTTGAAAAGATAGACCGTGTCTGGTCAGAACTCACCAACGTGCTGGCCGACACCATTCCGGGTATTCGTGTGGTCAAGGCATTTGCCCAAGAGAACCGCGAAGCGCGTCGTTTTCAAGAGGCCAATAAACACAATTTGGCGGTCAATGACCGCATCAATTTTTTATGGTCTTTGTTTTCGCCCACCGTCACGCTGGTCACTGAAATCGGTTTGCTGGTGGTTTGGGCTTTTGGTATTTGGCAAGTGGCACACCATCAAGTCACGGTTGGTGTGCTGACTGCTTTTCTGGCTTACAGCACCCGCTTTTACGCCAGGCTTGATGCCATGAGCCGTATCGTGTCGCACACGCAAAAAGCGGCAGCCGGCACCAAGCGTATTTTTGAAATTTTGGATCATGTGTCCAGCGTGCCTGAATCGCTCAACCCGGTGGCATTGAACGAAGTGGTGGGCCGCATACAAATCACTGACGCAGGTTTTCGCTATGGCAACCGCGCTGTCATCAAAGGTTTGACGCTGGACATCGCGCCGGGTGAAATGATCGGTCTTGTCGGGCAAAGTGGATCTGGTAAGAGCACCATGGTCAATTTGATTTGTCGTTTTTACGACCTGAGCGAAGGCGCGATTCGCATCGATGGCATCGATATTCGTGATGTAAGCATTGCCGACTACCGCCGTCACATTGGCTTGGTGTTGCAGGAGCCGTTTTTATTTTTCGGCACTATCGCCGACAACATCGCGTACGGCAAACCGGGGGCGACCCGCGCAGAAATTGTGGCAGCCGCGCGTGCCGCGCATGCGCATGAATTCATTTTGCGTTTGCCGCAAGGCTACGACTCGTTGGTGGGCGAGCGCGGCCAAGGGTTGTCCGGCGGCGAGCGTCAGCGCATATCGATTGCGCGCGCACTGTTGATTGATCCGCGCATTCTCATCATGGACGAAGCCACGTCCTCTGTCGACACTGAAACCGAGCAGGAAATCCAAAAAGCATTGGACAACTTGGTGCGCGGACGCACCACCATTGCAATTGCACACCGCTTGTCTACGCTACGCCGCGCTGATCGGTTAGTGGTGATGGAGCATGGTCAGTTGGTCGAGCAAGGACAGCATGATGAATTGCTGGCACGCCAAGGGGCTTATTGGCGCTTGTACGAAGCACAAGCCAGACAAAAAGAAGCGGAAGAAAACGGTTTGACTTTGGGTGCTGCCAGAGAGGAACGGGTATGAGCGACGTGACTTTCGAACTCAGTCAAAACGCCTCCGGTCACTGGCAACTGCAACTCAACGGTGAACTGCATCAAGGGGTGGTGGTGGTGCGAGCGTTTCCCATTGGTGCGCCGGATGAAGCAGTGTCTGTTTTGAGTGCCGAAGGCCATGAGCTCTTGTGGTTGCCGCATCCATTGCAACTTCCGCAAACGCAACAAGACGCGGTACTGGCAGCCTTACAGACGCGCGAATTCATGCCTGAAATTTTGCGGGTTGATGCGGTCAGCAGTTTCACTACACCATCGACTTGGTCGGTGCAAACGCATCGCGGCGACACACAGTTTGTGTTGCGTGGCGAAGAGGATATACGCCGCATCAGCGGCAAAACGCTGATCGTGGCAGACGAACACGGCGTGCAATTTTTGATTCGCGATTTGCCTGCGCTCGACAGACACAGCCGTAAATTGCTGGATCGTTTTTTATAAAAAATTTGACAGCCACACCTGAATGCAGGTGTATGTCTGGATGCGGTTTTACCAATCACTCTTTGCGTTGAAACCTTGCTGGCTGTGGATCCGTCAGTTAAATAAATTCTTCAGCTTATCGGCCCAACCAGCTTCAGAGGGCGAATGTTTATCGCCACCTTTTTTCAGCGACTCATCCAATTCGCGCAGCAACTTACGCTGATGTTCGGTCAGCTTGACCGGCGTTTCCACTGTGATGTGACAGTACAAGTCGCCCGGGAAACTGGAGCGTACGCCTTTGATCCCTTTGCCGCGAAGTCTGAATTGCTTGCCTGTTTGTGTGCCTTCGGGCAAGTCGATAGCGGCTTCGCCGCTGAGCGTGGGCACACTGATTTCGCCACCCAATGCCGCCGTGGTGAAACCGACGGGAACAGCGCAATGCAAATCGTCACCGTCACGTTGAAACACTTCGTGCTTTTTGATTCGGATCTCGATGTACAAATCACCGGGCGGTCCGCCGTTGGTACCTGGTTCGCCGTTGCCAGTGCTGCGTATGCGCATGCCGTCGTCAATACCAGCAGGGATTTTGATTTCCAGTGTTTTTTGGCGTTTGATCTTGCCTTGGCCGTGACAAGGTGAACAGGGATCGGTGATAACTTTGCCTGAACCTCTGCAATGCGGACAGGTTTGTTGCACACTGAAGAAGCCTTGGCGCATTTGCACCACCCCTTGACCTTGGCAAGTGCCGCAGGTTTTGGGGGAAGTACCAGGCTTGGCGCCACTGCCATGACAGGTGTCGCATTCGTCATAAGAGGGGATACGGATTTCACTCTCTTTGCCTGCTGCCGCTTCTTCGAGCGTGACCTCCATGGCATAACTCAGGTCGTTGCCGCGAAAAACTTGTCGACCACCAGCGCCTTGTTGCCGGCGTGCCTGACCGAAGATATCGCCAAAGATATCACCAAAACTTTCGCCAAAGCCACCAAACCCAGCGCCAGCACCGCCGGGGCCGCGCATGTTCGGGTCGACACCGGCATGGCCGAACTGGTCATAGGCCGCGCGCTTTTCACTGTCGGACAACATTTCATAAGCCTCTTTGGCTTCTTTGAATTTCACCTCAGCGGAGGCGTCCCCCTGGTTGCGGTCAGGGTGGTATTTCATCGCCAGTTTGCGGTACGACTTTTTAATTTCGTCATCGCTGGCGTTTTTGGGTACTCCCAAAACTTCGTAAAAGTCGCGTTTAGTGGCCATGTAAGTGCTGCAAAAAAAAGTGCCAACGCCGCGTCAGCCTTTTCAGGGCAGAACGCGGCGGGGCAGGGGTTAAATTGGTCAGGCTTTTTTGACTTCCTTGACCTCGGCATCGACCACATTGTCGTCTTGCGGTTTGTCCTTGCTTGCATCTGATGCTGAAGGTCCAGCCGCCGCGGCTTGTTCGGCTTGCATATTGGCGTAAACCATTTCACCCAGTTTTTGGGCGGCGGTCATCAATGCTTCGGTTTTGGCATCAATGGCAGCTTTGTCTTCGCCTTTCAATGCTTCTTCCACTTCCTTGGTGGCCGCTTCAATTTTCTCTTTTTCGGCGGCGTCCAATTTGTCGCCATGCTCGGTCAGTGATTTTTTGACGCTGTGTACCGAGGCTTCTGCTTGGTTACGCGATTGCACGATTTCCAGTTTTTTCTTGTCCTCGGCTGCATTGAGTTCCGCATCCTTGACCATTTGTTGGATCTCATCTTCGCTCAAGCCTGAGTTGGCTTTGATGGTGATCTTGTTTTCTTTGCCAGTGGCTTTGTCTTTGGCCCCGACGTGCAAAATGCCGTTGGCGTCAATGTCAAAACTCACTTCAATTTGCGGCGTGCCGCGCGAAGCAGGTGGAATACCTTCGAGGTTGAATTCGCCCAGCGCTTTGTTGCCGCTGGCCATTTCGCGTTCACCTTGGTAAACCTTGATGGTCACCGCCGGTTGGTTGTCGTCAGCGGTCGAGAAGGTCTGAGCAAACTTGGTCGGGATGGTGGTGTTCTTGGTGATCATTTTGGTCATCACACCGCCTAAGGTTTCAATGCCTAATGACAATGGTGTCACGTCAAGCAGCAACACGTCCTTGCGGTCGCCAGACAAGACTTGACCTTGAATAGCGGCACCGACAGCCACGGCTTCATCAGGGTTGACATCGCGACGTGGGTCTTTGCCAAAAAATTCTTTGACCTTGTCTTGCACCTTGGGCATGCGGGTCATGCCACCCACCAGAATCACGTCGTCAATGTCGCCGACAGAAACGCCCGCGTCTTTGATGGCGGTGCGGCAAGGGGCGATGGTGCGTTCGATCAACTCGTCGACCAGACTTTCCAGCTTGGCGCGGTTGAGTTTGATATTCAAGTGTTTAGGCCCGGACGCGTCAGCGGTGACATAAGGCAAGTTGATGTCAGTACCGGTCGCAGAAGATAACTCGATCTTGGCTTTTTCTGCGGCCTCTTTCAGCCGTTGCAATGCCAGTACGTCTTTAGACAGATCGACACCAGAGTCTTTTTTGAACTCAGCAATGATGAAGTCGATGATGCGTTGGTCAAAGTCTTCGCCACCTAAGAATGTGTCGCCATTGGTGGACAGCACTTCAAATTGCTTTTCGCCGTCGACATCAGCGATTTCAATGATGGACACGTCAAACGTGCCGCCACCCAAGTCATACACAGCGATTTTGCGGTCGCCTTTTTCAGTTTTGTCCAAGCCGAAGGCCAATGCCGCCGCCGTCGGTTCGTTGATGATGCGTTTGACATCCAGACCGGCGATGCGACCTGCATCCTTGGTGGCCTGACGTTGGCTGTCATTGAAGTAAGCAGGTACGGTGATGACGGCTTCCGTCACTTCTTCGCCCAGGTAATCCTCGGCAGTTTTTTTCATTTTGCGAAGCACTTCGGCGCTGATTTGCGGCGGGGCCATTTTTTGACCGCGCACTTCGACCCAGGCGTCACCGTTATCGGCTTTGGCAATGGTGTAAGGCATCAGGTTGATGTCTTTTTGAACTTCTTTTTCTTCAAACTTGCGACCAATGAGGCGTTTGACCGCATACAAGGTGTTGCGCGGGTTGGTGACGGCTTGGCGTTTGGCAGATGCGCCGACCAGAATTTCGCCATCCTCTTGGTACGCAATGATGGAAGGTGTGGTGCGCGCGCCTTCGGCGTTCTCAATCACCTTGGTGGTGTTGCCTTCCATGATGGCCACGCATGAATTGGTGGTGCCGAGGTCAATGCCAATGATTCTTCCCATTTTTTTCTCCTGTGCGATTCAGCCCCTCAAGGCAGCTGATTCATTTCCTAAAAGCGATGTTGAACAGTTGTGGATAAGTCGGTGGATTTCAAGTGCACCGGGTGTTGGTAAGCGGTTTATTTCGGCGCAGTCACTGTGACCAGCGCAGGGCGCAACACACGGTCGGCTATCAAGTAGCCTTTTTGCAGCACGCTGACCACGGTATTGGGTTCTTGCTCGGCAGGAACGACTGAAATGGCCTGGTGCTGGTGCGGGTCGAACTTGGCACCAGCATCGGGGTTGATTTCTATGACTTTGTGGCGCTCGAGTGCGCTTTTGAGCTGGCGCAGCGTGGCTTCAGAGCCTTCGCGCAGTTGCTCGGCGCTGGCGTCGGCAATGGCCAGACCGGCGGCCAGGCTGTCGGCCACGGGCAACAGGCTTTCGGCAAAGGCTTCGACCGCAAATTTGCGGGCTTTGGAGATTTCCTCTTCGGCGCGGCGGCGGGCGTTTTCGGCCTCGGCCTTGGCGCGCAAAAACTGGTCGGCCAAGTCGGCGTTCGTGGCTTTGACCTGAGCGAGTTCGGCCAGCGCGTCCATCAAGGGGTCGGCAGGCGGGGTTTCAGGCTGAAAGTGTTCGTCCATGGCGGCGGGCTCGGGTTTCTCCGTCGCTGCAGTGGTCGGAGGGGTGTGTTGGGGG
>Ga0136641_1000152_pt1 | contig 29093 bp, 39 predicted proteins | sample EliLak1302023Y_FD_115312 | JGI IMG/M metagenome (GOLD analysis project Ga0136641, IMG submission 115312) | Freshwater microbial communities from Elizabeth Lake, Yosemite National Park, California, USA - 13020-23Y | ecosystem: Environmental > Aquatic > Freshwater > Lake ...
TGGTGCAATGCGGATCGTGCCCAGGACTTAATGGACGGTTGGCTTGGGCTTTAGGAAACCCTTTTCTCTTCCCCCCCAAAAAAGATTTCTCTCCTTGGCAGTAACAGGTACTATCTAGGGATGGTGAGGAAAGCTGAAGGACTATTGCTGGAATGTACTAAGTGCAAAAGGATGTTGCCTCGAGGACGGTTTGGCCGTCGTGGCAAGGGAAAGGCATCTTGGTGCAAAGAGTGCTTGAAGCCGTACAAGGCATCGGCAGCAGCGACCAGACAGAAACGGATGGTGGGTCGGGGGAAGTTTAAGGCCGAGGATGTCAAACACCTGTATGTTGTTCAGGGTGCGCGGTGTAAGCTGTGCAATAGGCATTTGGGTATTACTGGGTATCATGTGGATCATGTAATACCCATTGCGAAAGGGGGATTGAATGTGGCTTACAATCTACAGCTCTTATGCCCCAAATGTAATTTGAGTAAGGGCAAAAAATGATTCCTGACAAATTAAAATCCAAACGTGGCTTTGCGTCGATGTCTCCTGAAAAAAAGGCATTGATTCAATCCATGGGTGGCAAGGCCGTTCCAAAAGAGAAACGGGCCTTTAATAACAAAGAATTAGCCAAACGTGCTGGAAAGCGCGGTGGCTTGCGTTGGGTATTGAAAGACAAAGATTCCATTAACTACTGAGGACATTATGGCTAGTAAAAAGAAAGGCTTGTACGCCAACATCCATGCCAAACAAGAACGTATAGCAAAAGGTTCTGGCGAGAAAATGCGTAAGCCAGGCAGTGCTGGCGCCCCAACGGCTAGTGCGTTTAAGAAGTCGGCAAAGACAGCAAAGAAAACCAAGAAGTGAAATTTCCCCACGACCAATTCATTGCGTTCTGCAAAGCGTTAAAGATTGATTCCAAAGAACGCGGTGTAATTAGTCTGGGGGAATCCCTACTAGGAACCCAGAAATGGGTGCTAGAGAAAATCATTCGGGGACTTGAGGATGGTGTCCACGACTTTGTGACTTTAAAATGCCGTCAAGCCGGTATATCAACCATCTCCCTTGCGTTGGATATGTTTTGGCTATTCCGGCACAAAGGGACTAACGGAATGCTGGCCGTCCATGAGGACACAGCCCGTGACAGCTTTCGCTCGACCTTGGAGCTGTATTACGGATCCTTGCCACCGGCATGGAAACGTCCCATTAAAGACCACAACCGAAACCAGTTAGTCCTCACCACAGGAACCAAACTGTTGTACCGCGTGGCAGGAACCAAGAAAACAGGCAAAGGTGGCTTGGGTCGTTCCAGTGCCATTAGCTTCCTACATGCCACAGAAATGAGTTCGTGGGGTGATGCCGAAGGATTTGCCTCACTCAAAGCTTCATTAGCCCAAAAGAATCCCAACCGGCTGTACCATTGGGAATCTACCGCTCGCGGTTTTGAAAACCTGTTCTACGATCAATGGGAAGAAGCCAAGTCAGCCGCCTCGCAGCACGCCATTTTTGTGAGCTGGTGGGCAAACGAGATGTATCGGTTAGGGCGTGACGATGCGCTTTACAAGATTTATTATGGCGCCAAAGGTCGCTTTAGTACCCAAGAAAAGATGTGGGCTAAAGAAGTGAAACTACTGTACGGAGTCGAAATTGATGACGAACAAATTGCCTGGTGGCGATGGCTTGCCGCTGAACAACAATCGGATGAGTCACTTCGATTGCAAGAGTACCCCTGGACCGAGCATCAAGCATTTCAAGCGTCCGGCTCTCAGTTCTTTTCAAGCCTTGAATTGTCCCGACTATACCAAGAACAGAACGCAATTCCAGAGCCGGAATACTATCGATTAACCTTCCGCGACAACTTTATTGAAACCGAAGTCCAGTCAGCCAACATTAAGACAGCCACACTTAAAGTGTGGGACAACCCCGCCAAGCACGGCTTTTATGTGTTGGGTGCAGACCCCGCCTACGGATCGTCAGACAACGCTGACGGGTTTGTGATTAGCGTTTGGCGTGTGTGGGCAGACCGTGCCCAGCAAGTAGCCGAGTATGTGGACTACGACATTACAACATCACAGTTTGCGTGGGCAATTGCTTACCTTGCCGGTGCTTACGGACCGTGTACATTTAATTTGGAAGTATCGGGTCCAGGACACGCGGTGCTAAACGAAATTCTCAACATGCGAAAAGAACGCACGTTTGGGTTAGCGTCCTCCCGTCCGGTGTTAAAAGACGTGTTGGGTTCCATGCGAGACTTCCTGTACCGCAAGTACGACTCCATCAACGGGTCAACTAACGCGGTCCACACGCACACCAACTACCAGATGAAAGAACGCATGATGAACACCTACCGCGATTATGTGGAACGCAAAATGGCGGTTCCTGTGTCGCGTGAACTCATTAGCGAAATGACGGCAGTGCAACGTCTGGCAGGTTCCGCGCCCGCCGCCCCTGACCACCGTAAAGACGACCGTGTAATTGCCGCTGCGCTAGCCATCTTGGCGTGGAACGACCAAGTGCGCTCTAAGCTCATGGTCCAAGGCATGATTTACGAAAACACCCAACAGTTAGAAGCCGAGCGGTCTTCAATGCAAGGAATGCAAATTGCTGGCCCCCGCATGGTCAGACAATACATGAAAGACTTAGGCATCTTGTATAGCAAAACCGATGCCGGACAAGGCAACGTTAAAATGTCCCGCAATCGGAATGCCAGCCGCACATGAGCGAAAAGTTTTCAACTGTTGTTGGCGACGATTCAGAGAACGCATGGAACGACCGGCATTTACAACACGCTTACCTGTGGCTAACCACCAATCTTAACTCACCGTACGTTGGTAGCCCTGCCATGCTGTTCACGGCCATGGGAATCAGCAAGCCGGTGTGGATGGATTTCCGCAAAGCGTTTAACCGCGCCAACTTTAGCCGTTATCGGTACATTGTACGGATCCGAATGACTAAAGCTTTGCAAAAGGTATTGGCCGGTGAGTACATACCAACGGTTACCAAACGCAATAAACGTAATCAGATCATTGGGTATACCATCACTCCAGCGGTAAACCCCCAACCCTTGAACTGCCCGCCGTTTTATCGGGGCAGTGTCAAGCTAACGACCAAAGGATTACAAATCTCCTTACGCCGTACAGACGCTCAATTAGCCCCTAAGCATGACCCTGAAGGGCGAAATCGGTTGATTAACGCATTCCAAAAGAGGTAAAACCCCGCCATGGCAATCTTAAAAGAATTTACTTGTGCCGCACACGGTCCATTTGATGAACGTGTTGAGGGGGATGAGATCCCTCAGTGCCCCACAGGATGTTCTCCACGGTTTGTCAGACGGGAAATTCGCACTGCACCGGCCATGAAAACGGTCATTTCGGGCCGTTTGGACACGTTACAACGCGATATTGCCCACGATTTTGGATTATCGGACATGAAGGTCAATAAAGACTCTAACGCTTCTGTCATGGAAAATTTACGCCGTGGAGAGGACTTTTCGCCCAAATGGGTCGATGTTCCAAACAAAATGAAGTCCGGTTGGGCCAATCGAGGCGAGCAAGCGGGGTCAATTAGCCCCACGTCTTTGGGATTGCAGGGTGAAAACAACTTAGCTCCCGTTGCACAAACGGGTCAATTGCCGCGCCGGATTCCAACACGGATTGAAGGCCGCGACATTACTAAAATTTCTGATGTAAGCGTATGAAACTACCCCCGCAAAAAGAATTGTTTGAATTTTATGTTCAACTGAACAACAAGTGTAATTCCACACGAGAAGATCGGCGTCGGATGTACACACTGTGGCGTTCGTTCTTTTTGTTTGGCGGTGGACCTGAGATGACCGAAAACACGGTCAACAAAATTTACTCGCACATTGAACAATTAAACTCGTTGATGTATTCGTCGGAAACCACACGGTTTTCCATTGACTTAACACCCAGTGCGTCGGAGTTGTTCCGCGACCAAGTGCGCCCGTTAATGGAATCCTTGAACGACGATTGGCATATGTCCAACACGGATTTAATTTTTGGTCAGGCACTCATGTGGTCGTTCTGTTACGGCTCCATGTTTGTCAAACTCCGTATTAACCAACAAGGCAGCATTGAACCGTTTGTTGTTGAGCCTTACGACATTGGTGTGCTGCGCGAGGACATTTACGGATTGTGGCGGCAGGAAGCGTTTACGCATTCCTACTACATTACAAAATCCCAATTTGAGTACGAGCTGCGCGCCATCCCGCATCCCCGCGTGGATGCCATCTTGGCCGAAGTCGTTGCCATGCCCAAGGGCGTAGCCAATGACAGCACATCCGTCATGGACCGAATTGTCACAAGCCAGTCCAGCCCTAACACCATTGGTAACGTCAATTTTGATCTCACCTCACCCAATCGGTACAAACCGAAAGTGGCTGAAGAATTGCTCAAAATGTCGGAACTGTATGTGTTTGATGATGACATTGGGGATTTCCGTATCGTCACCATTGCAGAACCCGGCGTGGTGGTCTTTGACCGACCCATTGAAAAAGTATTCATCAAAAACGAAATACCGTTTATTCAAATTTGCCCAAATCCTGCCCACGATTTTTTCTGGGGCTATTCGGAAGTGGACAAGCTCATTCCGCTACAACGGATGCGAAACGAGCGCATGGAACAGATCCGTCACATGCTTAACCTACAAGCCAATCCACCAAAGTTTGGATCGGGCTTCCAAGGCAGCATTGACGAGATGGCTGACACATTGGACAGCCCTGGCGGCTTGGTATCAGCAGACATGCCTGGCGCAAAGATGGAAGCCATTGTCCCCGTAATCCCCGAAGATCTCTACAAAGAGATTCGAGAACTTGACAGTATGTTTGAGGAAATTTCGGGAATTACTAACGTCATGTCAGGCAAGGGCGAATCGGGCGTTCGCAGTGGTGGACACGCGGCCAACCTTGCACGGCTTGGCAGTTCACGCGCCAAGAAACGCGCCATGATTATTGAAGATTCGCTCGAAAAATTGGCAATGTTGTTTTTACAACTCAAACAAGCGTACGATAAATCGCGGCTTCGTGCGGAAAACGGCATGGAGTTTGTGGCAGACCAATTTACTGATAAATACATTGTGAAAGTGGATGCACACAGCAATAGCCCTATTTTCCAAGAGGATCAGCGATCATTAGCGTTTGAATTGTTTAAAGCCAAAGCCATTGATCGTGAATCGTTGATTGATCTGCTTGACGTTCCGATGAAAGAGTTGTTAAAACAGAGACTCCAGAAAATGGAAACGGCTGAAGCCAAACAGCAACAGCAACAGCAAGCCATGGAACTGGAAAAGCAAGCCCAAAAGGCCAAACTACATTCAGTGAAAGGTGGCAAATGAAACGTGGTAAGAGATCGTCTAAGCGCAAAATGTGTCGCTAAGATTGGACTTTAATGTGTTAGGGGGGCTGGCATTTGAATAAGGAGTCCATCATGGCACGTCGTCATAAGCGTGGCGGTCGGAAGGCGAAGCGCAAGTAATTTTTGCGCTCCGGTTTATTCCGTAGCTTCTGGCCGGTAAGTTTAGGCTCACCGGCCTTTTTATTGGATTGCAATAGTTGTTGACTTTCGCATCAGCTAAATTATAGAAATCACATATGAGCGTACCTCCACAAATCATGCAAGCCCTCGGCGGCGGCGGCCCAGGCGGCCTCCCCGGTCCCGGTGGTCCTCCCGGCGCACCTCCAGCTCCTGCTGGTGGCCCGATGATGGCTCCTGCCAAAAAGCAGGGAAATGAAGCTGGTGCCCGCGCTGATGTACAAGTGTGTATTAAGAAATTAACGCAAGCGTTGCAGACGTTTGAACCAATTGGTGAGGATGGCAAGGCCATCATGAAAGCGATTGGTGCATTGACGAAGCACTTTGGTAAAACAGAATCTTCTGATAAGCAGTTAATGCCCGCTGAAATTATGCAAGCTGTTTCTGGGTTGGCAGGACCAGGAGCGCCCCCACCAGGGCTTCCTACCGCGCCACCTCCCGTCCCTCCTCCGTCCCCAATGTAAGGAAGCGCCACCATGTCAGGTGATCGTTTATTTGATCCGTCCAGTTCGCTCCGTATTCGTGACCCGCAAGATAATGCGAGTCCAAGCGACCGTATCCGCAATCCACCACGCTATATGCAGTTGGGTGGGCTTGAGTCGGGTTCGGCTCGCGGCACCATGGTTAACGACATGAAGGTTCGCCCACCAGGCAGCACTCAGTCGAAAATTCCAGTTGGTAGGAATCCAAAAGGGTATTAATTCATAAGTCCAGGGGAAGATTATTATGGCAATTTCACTCGAAAATATGACCGATGAACAACGCGAACAGGCTGTGCGCTTGTTTTCGTTTGTAAAGCAAAATCCTGATATTGAAAAGCAAATCAGGCGGGAAGCAAAGAAAAAGCATCCCAACATGCAAGCACCGGATCTTGACCTTGAAGATCAACTTCAAGCGCAGCGAGATGAGTTTAGAGAGGAATTGCAAAAGCGCGACAAAGCAACGCTTGATGCGTTGCAATCGCAGCGACGTGCGGAATACCATTCAAAAATTAAATCGAATGGTTTGGATCCAGAAGAAATTGAGCGAGTCATGGTTGATGAAAACATCGCCAACTATGACACCGCAATTAAGTATGTGAGAGCGCAGAAACAGTTGGCTCCCGCAACAGCAGAGTCAGTCAGTCCGATGACTTTGCCGGATACAAAAGATTTGTGGTCAGACAAGAACGGCTTTGCAAAACGAACCGCTTTTGATGCCATCAATGAGTTGAAATCTCGCAGGGTATTAGGACAGTAACAACAATTTTGCTGCGGGGGCAGTGCAGCTCAGACAACAGGTAGGAGTTTAAGTTATGGCAGTTTTTGGACAGGGCATTGTCCCAGCCGCAGGCCCGATTGCAAATGAATTAACGTACGTCACACGGCGTGCGTTTATTCCTAAAATGGTTGTGCAGATTTACCAGAGCAGCCCCGTCATTGCGGCTCTTTTGTCCAATGCACAGACCGCTTCTGGTGGTGTGTCGTCGGTTTCGGTTCCTGTTCAGGGCCAGCCGTTTGTTAACAGCCAATGGACGGACTATTCGGGTTCGTTCAACCAGCCACAGGCGCAGCAGGGCGCGTTTCTTGGGGAATTCAACCTCAAAGCCATCGTGACCCCAATTCCGTTCCTTGGAATGGAAGGCGCAGTACAGATGGACCACGCCATCATCCCGCTCATTGAAGCGCGTATGAATGACGCAACCAACAGCATGGTCGATGCGTTTGCGAATGCGCTGTACAACAACGTGACCAACACGCAGCAGATGGTTGGCCTTAACGGTGCAGTCGATGACGGCACCAATTTGGTCACTTACGGCAATATCAACCGAACGGCTTACCCATGGTGGCAGTCCAAGGTGTATAACGGTGGCGCCACAGCTTTGACCCGTAAACTGGCCTTGCAATACATTGCCGGTGCCCAGAAATACGGTTCAGAAATGCCAACCTTTGGCGTGTGCGGTATTGGCACATGGCTCGGCCTTGCCCAAGACTTTGTAGGTGCAGAGTCGTACCAGATTCAACCGGGTCACGGCTTTGATTCGGATGCAGACCGCCCACGGTCGGCGTTCCGTGCCCTTGATGTGGCCGGTGTCCCAATCTACTGCGACCCGTACTGCCCAGAAGGTACGTTGTACCTTTTGAACAGCAATTATCTCAATTTGTACGTACACGATCAGGCCGCATTTGCCTTTACCGGCTTTGAGTCCCTGCTCTCAAACTATCAGCTTGGCTACATTGGCGCGGTTTTGACCATTGCGGAACTTGTGCTGACGAAGCCTAAGACTTGCGTTAAGGTCACTAACCTCAGCGCAGTCGCAATCTAAGGAGCAACCATGTCAGATTTAAAAATTGCGGTAGGTGGTTTAGACTACTACCCAGAACAGTCCACAACGGCAAATAACACTGCCACAATGACTGCGGTAACCACGACGTCAACGAATAACATCATGACGATCACAACGGCGGCGGCGCACGGGTTGACTTTTAACCCTTCGTCCAACGTGTTGCCAAACTATTTTGTAAAGTTTGGTGGATCGGGTTATTCAGCCATTTCGGGCACAGGCGTGTTGCTTAATAACGTATTCCGTATTTTGTCAATTCCATCGACAACGACGTTTACGATTTACACAACAATCACGTCAATCACGACCACGACATCAAGCATAATTATTCCTGTGTTTTATCCAGTGTTCCAGACTGCGCTGTTGTCAGGCGCAGCCACGGGCACATTGGCCAGTGGTACAACCGGATCGTTTGCCACATCAGGCGGTTATCCGTTTTACGGAACTGTTCAGTGCGTCAATTTTACGTTTGGTGCAAATTGCAACGCGCAATACAACCCAGACAACACAGGTGTTCCGCTTGACGCATCAACAGGTAACACGCCATCAACAGCGCCAACCGTGCGTGTGTTAGCAGCGGTTAGCACTGGTGGTCAATTGCGTTTTGGACCGTACGATTACATTCAGGCGCTTGGCGCGTCAGGAACGTCGTACATTTCAATCGTTCAGTAATTTGAAATAAGGGGGGTTTGGAATGAGTACACTTGATTTGTCTGACTATGTAAGAGTCACGAACCGCACGGGTTCTACCATCAAGTCTAAATACGATGGTAAGGAATATGTGTTCAAAGACAACGATGAGACGGATGTTCATACGTTAGCTGCAACCCACATTTTTGGGTTTGGTACTAACGATAAAACAAATGCGTTTCATCGGTTAGGTTGGTTGAATGAAATGTCATATGACATGGCACTTGAACGACTAGTTGATATTGAGTTTACGGAAGTTCCAAATCCTGCCGTCAGTATTACGTCTGGTAAGAAATTTACCAAACGAGCAAAGATCAGCAGCCCCACTCCCCTGGCTGATGCTGGTGCGACAACGGGGGAGGAGGATGACTCCTCCCCTGATGAAGCTGAGGAAGCAGTAGGGGTTCGGTAATGCGGAGGATGAGTGGCTTTAACAAATTACATCACTCAGGTCCGCAGATTACTGCACGATCCAAACGGGCAGTATTGGTCTGATTCTGAATTAACAGACTATATTAACGAGTCAAGAAACCGTGTGTGTAAAGACACACGGTGCTTGCGTCAGCAGATTGTTGGTTTGACCACGCTCACCCAGAACGTGGAACAATACGTTATTAACAACACCGGCACTCAAACGTCAGGTTCACAGTTAGTAACGCTCCCCTCGGCATACACGGGCTATTCCATCATTGACGTGATGGGTATCAATATTTTGTGGGGTTCTACCCGCATTAAGCTCGCGTATTTGCCATGGACACGGTTTGACGTGCAGTTCCGCTATTGGAACAATATGCAGTCACGTCCTGTGTGCTACTCCCGTTATGGGACCATGAGCGTGTATGTGGGGCCAACACCCGATTCGTCGTATAGCAGTGATTGGGATTTGGCAATGATCCCGCCGCCATTAGTGTCGGATTCTACGCCAGAGCCCATTCCTGAGCCATTTACTACGCCAATTAAGTATTACGCCGCGCATTTAGCCAAGTTTCGGGAACAAGCCATGGGCGAAGCCGAAATGTTCCGTGAAATGTACGGACGTCAATCGCGTGTGGAAGCGTCGGCGTTCCAAGGGCGTGTCATTCCTAATCCGTACGCGAAATAAAAGGGCAGGACATGCCCGACGCACCAAAAGCACCAACAGCACAAGGCGAGAACCAGTTACGCACGAAATACTTTCGTGAGTGGAAAGCGGTTTATACCAAAGCCCGTCGCGTTGCAATTCCTGAAGATACGTTTTATGACCTGACCAACCTGATGCCAATTGGGTCGGCCAATATCCACACCATCCCAGGATTGTCAGCGGCACTGGTTGCGTATGGTGCCAATACCATCTATTGGATGCAGTATTGCAACATCAACTCGGTCAATTACATTATTTCGTTTGCCACCAATGGTAACGTATATGCGTACAACATTAATTCCAACACCAATGCGTTAATTAACTCAGGCAAAGCGTTAAGCGGATCCGGCTCTAATTTAGACCAATGGAAAAATTCCACGGTGCTGATTGCTGATAGCACCGGCTATTACAGTTGGGATGGCACCACGTTTACTGGCCCCATTACAGGCGGCACAACGCTGGCAACTGTCACCAGTGCCACCATTGCAGGATCTGTCGGCACGGTTCGGTTTTCCACCAATGCTAATTTATTGAACGGTGCGGCCATTATTTTGACGGGGTTTACGCCATCCGGTTGGAACGGGGCATGGAACGTCACAATCCCTACGCTGCCCGCCATTACGTCAATGACGTACTCAGGCACAGCCGCCACCATGGTGTTTAGTGCAGCGCACAATTTATCAACAAACGACATTATTACCCTGACAGGGTTTACCCCTATCGGATGGGATGGGACGTTTACGGTTACGGTCACAAACTCAACGACCATTACGTTTACTTTAGCCGCTACGCCCGTCCCGCCGGTTTTACCCACGGTGACAACTGGCACGGTAGCGGGAACAACAGGAACGCTGACGTTTAGCAGTGGTCACGGATTGACAACTGGCAATCTCATTATATTATCAGGTTTTACTCCAGCAGGATGGAATGGCACATGGGTCGTTACAACCGTATCTACAACAATCGTGACTATCACGTTTGTATCGGCTCCAACAGCCGTTACAGTGGTAGGAACAACCCTTGGGGAGATTGTGGGCCAAGCCGCAGTCAACAATGTGGCCCAGATTACGTTTACGAGTCCCCCAACGACAGCGACAATCCTTGGGACAGCGCAGAACGGCGGGGTGCTTCCGTTTGGGACGTTGGTTTCATCTGATGTTGCTGTATTCTCTAACCGCGTATGGATTTATTCCGACCGCGCTTTGTACGTTAGCGCCATTAACAGCTATACCGATTTTACTATTGTCAGTGGGGCGGTCATTCAGAATTTGACGGATCCGCAGCTCCGTGGTCAGGCCACGCGCATTTACAGTGCTAACGGCTATTTGTACATTTTTGGCAACAGTTCAATCAATGTCATTTCGGACGTTTATATCCCTAACGGGGCAGTCCCTCCCGCCCCTGTTTTTTCGGTTTTAAACGTCCAAGCTATTATTGGCTGCGACCAGCCGGGATCCGTGTTTACATTTGACCGCAACCTCATGTTTGCCAATACCTATGGGTTATGGACTTTAAGCGGTGTGACGGCCAATCGTATTTCAGAAGATATTGACGGAACCATCCAATACCTTGACACCAGTTTTGCCATTTCAGGCGGTACAGCGCGAGTTGAAAACATACTAAACGCAGGGTTTTTAATTAAACAAACTGGCGATCCCACGTTTGGGACACGCACAATTGTGTGCATGAATTTTGACAACAAATGGTGGTTTGCTAACTACGGCGCGCTCACGTTTGTGACCAGTGCCATTAAAACCAACCAACCTGTCATGTATGGATTGTTGGGAAATTCTTTGTATCAATTGTTTTCAGATAAAATTAACAGCCCTGCATCGTCCTGGCAGACCGCTTTGTGGCCCATGGACGATCAGTTGGCTGACAAAGAAGTGTTCCGCGCTGGCTTTGAAATGACCATTACGGCCATTAACCAAGTGACAGCCAGCATTGATACGCCCAATTCGTCTGCTCAATTCTATCCCCCGTCATGGAACTCAGCGGCTAATGTGGGCGTTGTTCAATGGGTCAACAACAGCGGAACGACTGTGGCATGGCAAAACAATAGTTTGGTTGCAGTTAATTGGTTTAGCGGATCGTATTTGTTGTATGTCGGTGACGGGTTAGGCGCTTTTGCCAAATACGTTGGCATTTCGGGTGCCGCAACGGCGGGTTCGGTTTACGAACTCAATTCTAATGTGATGGATTACGCATTGCGTAAACGCTGGTAAGGAATAGTCATGGCTGGTTCAATCGTTATTAACAACACTTTTGCGACTCAAGCGGGTCCAATTCCGCTATCGCAATTAGATAGCAATTTTAGTCAATTAACGACAGCCGTTAATAACACGGCCACGTTTTCTAATTATGCGGCAGATTCGGGCACTGCAAATTCGTATGCCATTGCGTTTTCATCCCCTACCACGGTTAGTTACACCGCTGGTTTGACGTTACGGTTTTTAGCTGGCAATACCAACACAGGCGCGTCCACGTTAAACGTCAACGGATTAGGCTCTCAAACAATTGTTGGACCAACCGGCTCGGCATTAACTGCCGGTGCGATTGTGGCTGGAACCGTTATTAGCGTGGTGTACAACGGCACGGCATTCCAATTAGTTGGTTTGACAACCAATTCATCCAGTTTGACCAGCCCTGTTACAATTTCAGCCCCTAGCAGCGGTAATGTCGCGTTAACCGTCAATGGTGTAACGGGGACGCATTCCACCAAGATTGCCGACTCGGCCACCAATTTGTTTAATGCCGGTTTTCTTGAAACCCCAATTAACACGCAGACAACCAATTACACCGCCGTGTTATCGGATTCCGGTAAATCCATTTATTACGCCAGTGCCGGTGCGGTTAACATAACCATTCCTGCCAACAGTTCTGTGGCATATCCCACAGGCACTGTACTGACGTTTATTAACGATGCGTCTGCTGCGGTTGCCATGAGCATTTTAATCACAACAGACACACTGGTGTTGGCCGGTTCGGGCACAACCGGAACACGCACATTGGCTCGATACGGTGTAGCAACAGCGGTCAAAGTTGCCAGCACTAAGTGGTACATTTCGGGAACCAACCTGACATGAGCGGGATTTTAAATTTACTGTTAGCCATTCGCACAGGAATCTCTGCAAGCTATTTAATAGCGTCTGGAGGCGGCGGCGGTGGACACGCTAATTCCGGTACAGGTATTGCAGTTGATGCGGGTGGCGGTGGTGCGGGCGGTTTGTTGACAGGCACAACAGTGTTAATTTCAGGCACCACATACACTGTCACTGTGGGTGCGGGTGGAGCTGGAGCAACTACTCAAAACGCTGCCGGAAGTCCTGGAAACTTTAGTCAAATTATTGGTGGCGTAGTCAATATTGCATCTGCTGGTGGAGGCGGCGGCGGTTCCGCTAAAGCCCCGACTCCCGGTACACAACCAACTTCAGGCGGTTCGGGTGGTGGTGGATTTGGTGTCAGTGGAACAGCCAGCACAGGAGCCGCAGGAACATCTGGTCAAGGCAATAGCGGCGGTGACGGCAATACAACGGGTCTTGGTGGTGGTGGCGGTGGTGGTGCCGGAGCTGCGGGTTCTACCGCACCCGTAACGGCTGGAGTGGGTGCCGCAGGTGGTGCAGGTTCTAGTTCATCCATTACCGGATCGGCTGTGACATATGCCGGAGGCGGTGGCGGTGGCGGCTTTAACACGGCAGGTGCTGCTGGAACGGGTGGTGGTGGAGCTGGTGGAGCAAATGCGGTTGGTTCAAACGGTTCGGCAAATACCGGTGGTGGTGCTGGCGGCGGGTCAAAAAACACAACGGTAGGAACAAACAATGGTGGAACGGGTGGGTCGGGCGTTGTAATTTTATCTATTGTTAGCGCGTATTACACGGGGACAACCACAGGCTCACCAACGGTTACAACTAGTGGTGGAAACACCATTTTGAAATTTACGGCGTCGGGGAGTTACACAGCATGAGCTATTTTGCAAAAGTGCAAGATGGATTGGTTACAGGCGTTATGTCGGCATCTCAGTCTGTTATTGATTCTGGACTATTTGGTGACCCCTCTATTTGGGTTCAAACTAGTTACAACACTTACGGCAACGTGCATTACGCACCCAGCCCGCCAGCCGAGCCAATGACTCCCGATGGCGGTGTAGCACTACGCGGTAATTACGCAGCAATTGGGTATACCTATGATTCTGTAAACAACGTGTTTTACGCGCCGTGTCCTGGCCCTGGGTATACATTAAATATATCAACATGGTTGTGGGATCCTCCCACAGGTGGATGATGGAAATTCAAGTGTCATGGCATGAAATTGCAACATCCGGTGCGTATGCGCTGTTTTGCATTTTTGGTTGGGTCATTCGTTCATTATGGGATGCGGTTCGCGATTTAGAACGTGACTTGCCCCAAAACTATGTACGCCGTGATGATTTTAAAGATGAAATGGTTGAGATTAAAGAAATGCTAACGCGCATTTTTGACAAATTGGATAACAAGGTAGACAAATGATTGTCACTCCGTTTGGCAATTTGTCGTTTGGTGACATATCCGGTTTAGAAAACTGGGTAAGCGCGCACGATCAACAACATCGTGCCGAACGGCAGGCCATTGCCCAGTTAAAAGGCATTCCTTTAACCTCAGTGAATTATGACCCCCCGCTAAATGATGATTGGCGGGGTAAGCATATGCTGGAACACGGGACGTTAATCACGTTTTCTAATCCCGACACCAGTATCAGTTCGGTTTTATTAGAGTCCAAATGGGATTCTGAAGCCGCTTTTTACATTTGGCACCAAGTGCATAACGCCGCGCATCGCACGTTAGATCAAGCACTGGGTATCTCAACGTCAGCGACGGGTGCGTAATGGCTACACCAGCAAATCAACTTCCGTTTGGAACACGACCAAACCCTCAAGGTGGTGGACCGCAAGGAATATCGGCTGAAGAAATGTCATTTACGCGAGGATATAACGATTGGTATAACTCCATGTCTCCGCAGCAACAAAAAGCATTTGAATACATGAGCGGAGAACAGGCTTTTAAAAATGCCGATGGAAGTTTTTCTTATCGAAATATGGCTGATGCTGGAACAGATTCTGGATTTTTTGGTGTTTTAGATAAATTAGCGCCAATTCTTGTTGAAGCCGGATTGGCGGCAGTGGCCGGTCCTGAATTATTAAGCGCTTTTGGCGGCGGTATTTTAGGCAGTGCTGAAACAGGCGCTGTATTGGGAGCCGCAAATTCCGCATTAACAGGTCAAGACATAGGAAAAGGTGCTTTAACAGGATTTGCTGGTGGCGGTTTAGGGTCTGCGTTGGGTGGTGTGGGTAAAAGCATTTCGGGTGCGGTTGGCGGTGGAACTTTTGGAGATTTTTTGTCTAAAATTTCAACTAAAGCCATTAGCCAAGCGACCATGGCCGGTGTCCAAGGCAAAGATGTTGGCAAAGCATTGGAATCAGGGGCGTTAAGTGGCTTTTTTCAAACCTTATCTAAAGACGCCATCAAAGCCATTGTCCCTGATAACACTCCAGGCTACCTTTCATCCGCTGCTGCGGGTGCCGTTGGCGGTGCCATAACAGGTGCTGTAAAAGGCCAAAACCCATTAACAAGTGCGTTAGGTGGTGCTGCCAGTTCCGAGTTGGGGTATCAATTATCACAGCTTGGCAGTAGCGCAGGGTTGTCAAATTTTCAACAACAAGCGTTATCCGTGGCGTTAAATGCCGCTATGGCAAAAAGCCCGTCCAAACCCACAGCCCCAACAGCAGCCAAAACTGTGGCTCCTGCGGCAACTACCACGGCGTCTACGCCGCCCCCTGCGGCAACGGCTACACCGACTCCTGTAATGCACACAACCGCCCCACAGGCCCCTACAACGAATTTGGGTGGCACTTCAAGCCCCCCTAGCAGTACCATTGACCCCACATTAGGCAGAGCGTTACTCCGAGAAGATAGCTTTGGCGGTAACAAATAGGATTTTTTATGGCAACCCCGAATCAAACCATCAATTACGGAACCAAACCCCCCGTTAAAAACCCATCAGGGTCTAAAACGGCAGGGGCTATTAGCGCTCCAGTAACTCCAGCAGTCAAAGGCATGCCACCGACACCTTCACGGACTCCTATGCCCGTGACGCCGATGCCGCCCACGGGGACACCCCCTGCAACCGGCAATTTAAATTCCGTTTTACAAAAAGCCCTTGGCCGTCAAACAGCCCCTGCGGCGGCTCCTATGCCGGTCACGGCTGCACCCCCTTCCACGGGAACAGTGGCGCCAGTTATTGAAAAAGCATTAAGCGCAGGGCTTCCAACGCCTCCAACGCCTATGCCTGTGACGCCAATGCCAACTACGGGAACAACGCCAGACAATCAGCGATACAACGATTTTATAAATAAAAATCCTGAATTGCAGAAAAATCCGCAAATATTGTCGCAAATGAAAAATTGGTTTAATTCAACCCCCGAACAGCAATCGAGTTTAGTCGCTAAACTTTTGAGCAATCAAAGCGCAACGGGCGGTGAACCAACATCAACTGGTAATGCAGGACCCTCGACTGGTGATGCAGCGGCATCAACTGGTGACGCAGGATCAGGTTTAAACACCAGTGGGCAATACGCACCAGGATATGAACCACAAAAAGTGCGTGGGAAGCATTCGGGAGCGGGAAAAAACAAACATGTAGAACGGAATTACATAGAAAAATACGGCGCTAATTGGAAAGTAGCTCTGCAAAACCAACAAGCTTTTGGAAAAGCGTTGGCAAAAGAAGATGAGTATGTAAAAGCAGGTCGAATAACCTCCGATGGGAAAGGTGGAGAACTGTTGGATGGCAAGCCATACACGCCACCCAATTTTGATGATGTTTCAACGTATGCAGAGTTTGGCGGGCAACAATTAAATCCAAATGCAGGGCCTGCGGATCCCGCAGATATTGCAAAGTATGCTAAAAAATCTTCACCTCCAGGTCCCCGCTATCAGGATTGGATGTCAGGTAATAAAAGGTAAGGATTTATATGGCAACTCCAACAGCCGTTCAAAAAACTACGCAAACGCCTATTGGTCCGGCTGATCCGGGCTTTAATTTACCGCCTATTAACACAACAAGTATTTCCGACACGATTGGCAGCGGATTAACCAGCTTGCTTCCAGGCGGTTCTAACGCCCCCACAGGCATGGCAATTGCAGGGACTGGATTAGGGTTGGCAGCAGCGTCTCAAGCCCAGAAAGACCTTGCTGCGTTGTCAGGACAAGAACAAGCCCTTGGTCAACCGTATGTTGATGCCGGTAAAGCGGATTTAGCCAAATATCAATCAGGCACGATTAGCCCTGCCGAACAAGCAGCGGCTGATTACATGAAGTCAGCGGGTGCTACAAACATTTCTGAAGCGGCTCCGTTGTTGCAATTAGGCAACACCTATTTAGGGTATGCGGCAACCAACAGTTTGCCCCCAAATGTTGAAGCTAAGTTGTCTCAAGATGTTGCAGCGCAAAAAGCAGCAGCCACCCAGCAATACGGTGCCGATTCGTCTGCATTGACGGCAGTGCTGGCTCAAATTGATGGGCAAGCAGCACAAACTCGACAAAACCTGATTAACAATTACGGCACTCAAGGGCAATCGTATTACGCATCCGGTACTGCATTGCAGCAAACAGGTCAAGCAGACACTGCTGCGGGTTACCAAGCCATTGTTAACGACATTCAGCAAAACCTGACCAATGCCATGGCTGAAGCCGCATTGGGCTTTGGCCCGATTGAAGCCGGAATCCAAAACCAAATTCAAGGTGATGCGGCCATTGCCGACGCTTTGATGGGCATGTTTGGTGAGTTGTACAAGAACGTGGCAGCGTCTACAGCTCCTGCAACGGGTGGTGGCGGTGGTAGTAGTGCCGCTAAACCCGCAGCAACGGGGGGAACACCTGCTGCAAGTGGTGGTGGTAGTGCGTACGGGGCAACTCCGGCAACCAATACAGCGTTAACTGGAGCTGCAAATTTGCTTAAAGGCCCGTTTCCAGTGGCTCCAAACATTATTCCTTCAAATACAGATCCGTATACAGCGGAAACCAATTATTGGAATTCACTTACTAATCAAACGTCTGGCCCTGGACTTACAACAGACACGGCATTAGATCCTACAAATTACGTTCCAGGCACTAGTATTAATCCGAGTAATTTTGCTGGCGATATTCCGGGGACATCGTTTAATCCCAATGCTGTAAATCCATGGGATGTGGCGTTAAACAATCCAATTGATCCAGTACCATTGCCTGATTTTTCTTCTAATATTCCAACTTATGATGCAACAAATCCTTTTCCAGGAATCGCGCCGGATTTTAGTACCGCAGACACTTATACGCCACCTGAATATTCATCGTATACAAGCTATTACGGATAAACGCCATGATCTTACCAGATGATTTTTTCAGTCAATTAGGCCAAATCAATGCGCCAAGTCCATCGCCGTTTGGGCCAAACAATCAGCCCGTTGCTGGACAACTTCCTGTGGTTTCGCGCCCTGTCGCCCCTGTACAGCGTCCTGTTGCCCCGACACAGGCTGCGGCACCAGTTTTAAAACAACAAACATTAAAACCACCTCCCAGTTCGTTGCTTCCAACAGAAGAAGAAGCGGCTGTTTCTCACGCGGCTATTTCAGATGAATTGTCGCGCATAGAAAAACAAAAAAGTTTAGAGGACAACATTGAATCTGACAAAACAAAATACAGTCAAACAATAGAACAAAATTCTGCATTGGACGCGGAAGCGTACAAAGGATTAAGCCAATCGTTTGTTTTTAACGAAGCCAAACCGCAATATCAGGAGTTTGCATCTAAAAGCACACCGTGGCTTATGATGTTAACGGCGATTGGAGGAAAAATAGGCAAAATTTCGGGAATGGGAATGCTAAAAGCCCAAACAGGAATGCTAAAAGGCCTTAATGAAGGCCAAAAAGTAGCATATGATCGCGCCTATCAAGAGTGGAAAGACCATTATGATATGGCTAAAAGTCAAAATGACAATGCAAAAGCTGTTCTTGAAATGGGAATTAGAGCGCGTAAAGGCCAAGCTGACGCTCAAAGAGCGTCATATGAAATGGCTGTTGATGCTGCTGGATACAACCGTGACGCTATTAAGAACGACGCTGCGTTAATTGCTGCTAATGACAAAACAGCATTGGGTCTTGAAAAAGCCAAAATAGACATTGATCGAGCAAATCTATCACTTCAAGGGTCGTTTTTACGCGCTGGTCAACAAAACGCCAAATTTTTAAACACGGGTTATCAAAAAGTAGAAGCGTCGCAACGGTTAACATCAGCAGCTCAACGATTGCAAAATGCGTGGAATCGGTTAGATGCAAAAATTAAGTCAGATCCTGCGTTAGCGGATGCTATTAAATACGGAACCATTGGAGATTCTAAAACAATGGATCGTATTAACATGGTTGCATCAGACGAATACGCTGATTTTAAAAATGCGTCAGCATCTATTACTGGTCCATTTTTGCGTGAAACATTGCAAGGCATTCCTGCTACGGCATTGCGTGGCGTTAGAATTGAATATAAAGAAATGGAATCAATGCCTGATATTACAAAAGGCTACAATTTTGCAAAAGACGCCGTTGCAGCAGTAACTGAAATGGCAAATCAATCTAGTGCGCACAACGTAGCGCAATACAACGACATGTATATTCGCGTTCAATCAGGTCAAAGTCCGTTTGAAATGGCTCCACAACCAACAATGGTTGAATCAAAACCAGCAACTAAATCGTACACACAACAAGATTTGAACGACACAATTTCAGCGCATCCTGAAATGACACGCGAACAAATAGTGAGCGCATTAAAAGCGCAAAGTTTAACAGGACCGCAATAATGGCTGATTTACTTGCTCCATCTGCTGTTGCTAGTCGCCAACCAAACGATTTACTGGCAAAACCAAAAGAACCTTCTACGCTTGAAAAGGTAGGAAAGTTTGCCGGTGGAGCGGCAGTAGGCGCAGTAACAGGTTTGCCTGTAATGGCATTTGAAGTTGGCTATGGCGTTGGTGAAAGCGTTATGCACCCTGTTGAAGTGGGATACAAAAAATACGTCAAACCCGTTTTAGAACTAGAAAAAGAGTTTTACACCGATCCAATAAAATTAGCTAAAAAAGAAATAGGTATTGTCAAAGAAACAGCCAAAAAGTTTGTTTCTGAAGATCCGTATGAACAAGGAAAGACCGTTGGTCAATTCTTTTCGCCTGGTATGTATGCCAAAGCCATTGAACTTGCTATTGCAAAAGGCGTTCCGTTAGCTACCGCTACGCGAGAAATGTCAGCGCGTGAATTAGAAAAAAAAGGCATCAAACTAGAACCAGGTCAAGTGGCTGGAATTGAACCCGAACCATCCGCGGGGTTTAAAAGTTCTACAAAAAACGCCAATCAAGCAATTGTAAATCGGTTAGCCAGTGAAGATACGGGCCGATTAGCTGTTGGCAATCAACAAATCAATTCGGAATTTCTTGATGAACGGTTTAATACATTGGGAAAAATGTATGACCGCGCATATCAAGGAAAGAATTTTAAAATAAATGATGAAACAATTGCCGAATTGCGTCAGATGTTTCGGGAAGAAAAATCATTGGGTCCGGCTGGCGCACGCGCTGCTAGCGGTGTTGCCAAAACAATCATTGATTCCCATGCAACGTTAGGCGGTACAGGCAACATTTTTGAAGTTCAAGGCGAAGGATTGCAGCGTTTGAGAACAGAACTTCAAACAATTGGTCGCACATCCAGCGATGCGGCAGAACGCCGCCAAGCATGGAAAATCATTGGAATGTTAGATAACAATGTGGCTGAACAAAGCCCCAAATTGGCTAAAGCCCTTAAACTGATTAACAAACAATATCGAGCAACGGCCACATTAGACAACTTGACTAAATCAGGTGGCATTCAAGGCGGCGATGTGAGTGCAGATAAATTGGGCGCGTATCTGCGGCACCATGAATTTCATGGAACAGATTCTCAAAAAGAATTGGGATTGCATGGAGAGACAACGGGGCTACTGGCACGTTGGGAACAATCCCCAACAACGGCTTTGCCAACCAGCGGCAACATGATGCTCCGAATTGCTAAAGCCCTTAACGTGTCTCGTCGCAGTCAATATGCCCGTGGCATTCAGCGCCGATTGGCTGAAAAATTAAAAGCAAATCCAAATGGCGTAATGTCTACAAATGATTCCATGGAAGCGGAATCGTTGTTAAATCAATTAGATCAAGAAGCAGCGGCCACTTCATCAGCAGCACCCCCATCTGGTGGCCCATTTTCTTCTCCACAAGGATTTGGAACAGGTTTGCCAGAGTTGCTTCCATGAAAAAGAAAGACGCCCTAGAACCCGGCATTAAGATGCTGGATTCCATGATGAAAGATGCCATGCGTCCTAGCAGTAATGTCACTTATGAGGATAAACTCAAGCTACTAGACCGTTGGGTTAAAGTACAGGAGCTGATCCGGCGCCAGCGACAGGGCGGGATGGGCACAGGATTTGACGAGCCAGGGGAAGAAAATGACGGAACAGACCTTTGATGTGATGGCCGTACTTAGTGCAGCAACCCGCATTCTTGCGGCTAGAGTGCTGACTATGGTATGCCTTTTTATGGTATTTGGACTGTCCTGCTGGGCTATGTGGATGCAGACCGTAACGGCCTGTACCGTGGCAGGAGGGTTCGCCCTATTTGTATTTTTGCCTGTCCTGTTTGACGGGCGCAGGAGAGAGAGTAATGCCTAAGATTCGTCCCAATTCGTTTGAAGATAAGAAGCAATATCAGGTCAGCGGAAACACCGTTGCCCGTTACCGTGAACCCACCAGTGATATGGCGGCGTATATGACCCAATATGTCCATGACTATTCGGATCAAAAAGCCTTTGAACCGGCTGGAAATTGCATTGTGAATGCCACGCAAAATAGGTCCATTAAAGGCGATAAAACCACCAACCGAAGCGGTCGGTCGGCATCCCTTGGTGCCATATCAAATGCTTTTGTGGGCGGTGTCCGTCGCGGCTCTGGCCCCTTTTAAGGAGTAATGTATGGCTGATTCAACAGGCTCACCATTTGTTAACAGCGAAGGCCAGCTCCCAACGTATAGCACCACGGTCGCGGCGTACACCCCGTATACCACCGCCACGGACATGGTGGTCCTTCAAAACCCAGCGGCCAGCACGGCAGTATTGAAGGTATCCAAAATTCGTATTTCGGGCACTGCAACGGCAACGTCTGTCTATATCCCGTATTGCTACATTCGCACGGCCTTAAATACCGGCGGTACGTCCACGGCAATCACGGATGCGTTGCACGATAGCAACACTGCTGTGTCGCAAGGCATCGTCCTTAAATACAGTGCGGCTCCAACTTTAAACGGAACAGGCACGCTATTGCGGGCTGACACCGTGTTGTTGGCAAATGCAACATCCCCAATCATTTTTACTGAAGGATTGTGGTTGTTTGGAGATTTGCCTAATTCCGGTCAAATCCACGTTCGCCCAGGGCAACAGTTATCAATTAACAGTAACAGCGCGTTTCCAGCGGGTGCGGCGTTGTACATCACAATTCAGTGGGCCGAGTCGGTTGGGTTCAATCCGGCAAACTAAGATGGCAATTATTACTACAACCCATGGGGACATGGATGAGTCGCTTTTAATGAAAATGGAAGGGACAATCGACAATAAGGTCGAGTACACCACATGGGTTGAATATTATATTGGCACTGAGCTGGTCCACCGATCAGCCCATGTCACGCTAAAAGAGATGCCAACTTTCGCTGATGGCGTTAGCGGCTCTATTGGCTAAGGAGATTTTGTGGCAAACAGTCAAGCCATGTGTACGTCGTTTAAGCAAGATTTGTTTAACGGACTACACGCATTTGGTACGTCAGTTGTCCGTGGAACCACGGCGGCTGATTCATTTAAAGCAGCCCTGTATTTAGTATCCGGTTCGCTGGGCGCTGGCACAACGGCGTATAGCGCCACGTCTGAAGTGTCGGGCACGGGTTACACGGCGGGCGGCACAGCTATTACGTCTTGGAACGCCCCCACCACCAGCGGAACGTCAGCCTACACCACTCCAACCGCATCGTTTGCGTGGACCACGGTGACACTTTCCACGGCGTTTGACACAGTGTTGGTTTATAACAACACCGCGTCGGGCAAAAATGCGGTCAGTGTACACACGTTTGGATCGCAGACAATTACGGCGGGTAATTTCACGCTTACCATGCCAACCAACGCTGCTGGTACGGCGCTATTGCAGATTAGCTAATCATGGCGTTAATTTTTGCAGACCGTGTAAAAGATTCTACAACCACGTCGGGTACTGGGACCATAACGCTTAGTGGTACAGCCCCGACAGGTTACCAAACCTTTAGCGCGGGCATTGGTGTAACCAACACCATGTACTATTGCATTGCAAGTCAGACATTAGCGACTTGGGAAGTGGGTCTTGGTACACTAGCTACAACGACAACAATTACTCGTTCTTCTGGTAACGTGCTAGCAAGTTCTAGCGGTGCCGGAACATTGGTATCATTTGGTTCAGAAACCAAAGACGTGTTTGTGACCAGTCCGGCGTTGTGGGCGACCAGTCCAGCGTTTACAGGCACTTTAACGGCTAACGGATCATTGGTTGCCAACAGCACAGTCACATTAGATCCTGCCAATGCTGCCGTTGATATCAGTCCGACCGGCACAGGTACCGTTACAATCAATCCAGCCACTTTGTCTTACATGGACAATGTTGTTATAGGGGGAACCATTGCCCAGAACGCAACGTTTTTCAATTGCGTTGCTCAAAACAATGTGCTGGCAAACGGAACTTTAAGTTGTGCGGGTTTTACGGCAAGCGTTTTTTCAATTCCTCAAGTCCAAATAACTGGAGGCATGAATGTTGACACGTTTACAGTCACAACAGGCCCGAGCGGATTTACAGGCGGTATAACGACAGACACGTTGTCTGCATCAAGCACTGTTACGTTAAGTCCTGCCAATGCCAACGTGGTGTTAAGCCCAACCGGAACCGGATTAGTGACGATCAATCCAGCAACCGCTGGAACCATTAACAATCTGTCCATTGGTGCAACAACCGCCAGCACGGGTGCTTTTACAACCCTATCAGCATCTAGCACGACAACATTAAGTCCTGCATCCGCAAACGTGGCAATCAGTCCAACGGGAACAGGAACTGTCACGCTAAACCCTGCCACGGCTGGAACCATTAACAATCTGTCCATTGGTGTAACGACCGCCGCTGCGGGACGGTTCACAACGATCACGGCAACCGGCACCGTGACATTAAGTCCGGCTTCTGCAAACGTGGCGATTAGTCCGACTGGTACAGGAACGGTCACAATCAGTCCTGCTGGTGCATTGACAATCAATCCAACCGCAGCCAGCACGATCAACAACGCATCCATTGGTGCGACAACCGCCAGCACGGGTGCTTTTACAACCCTATCAGCATCTAGCACGACAACGTTAAGTCCGGCTTCTGCCAACGTCGCAATCAGCCCAACCGGCACTGGCACTGTGACCATTAGTCCTGCTGGCGCTTTAACAATTAACCCCACTGCTGCAAGCACAATTAACAATACGTCGATTGGCGTGACAACGGCTGCTGCGGGACGGTTTACGACAATCACCTCAACCAGCACAGTGACGTTAAGCCCCGCTTCTGCAAACGTGGCGATTAGTCCAACGGGAACAGGAACTGTCACGCTAAACCCTGCCACGGCTGGCACAATTAACAATATGTCGATTGGTGCAACTATTGCAAGCACCGGAAACTTTACCAGTTTATCAATTGGTGGTTCAGCCCTTGCTAAAACTAAAACAACAGTATTTACCAGCAGCGGAACCTATACACCCACAACGGGCGCTGTATTAACTCGCATTTTATTAGTTGGTTCAGGCGGCGGCGGTGGCGGTGGCGCATTACAAGCATCTGGTTCTGCTTGCTCAGGCGGCGGCGGCGGTGGCGGCAGTTCTGTTATTGACCACATTTATAACACTGCTGATTTAGGGGCAAGCGTTACAGTAACAATCGGCGCTGCGGGAACCGCAGGAGCAGCAGCAACCACATCAAACACTGCTGGTGGTGGTGGCGGTGCTGGTGGTCAAACGTCTTTCGGTGGATATGCATTTGCATATGGCGGCGGTGGAGGTGCGGGTGGACAACTTGCGTCAGCTTCCGGTGGTGGCGGCGGTGGTGGAATGCTTGCAGTAGGCGGTTCAACAACGACTGTAACTGCTGGAGCAGGAACGGCACCGGGAACTGCTGGCGGTTCTGGAAGCGTTGGCGTTAATTACACGGTATCTATGGGTACGTCGGGCGGTGGCACAGGTGGTGGTGGTGGTGGTAACGGTTCAGCCGGATTTGTTGGCGGCGTAGGTATGCTTGCAACGGGCGGCGGTTCGGGTGGTGGTATATCAACAACTCCTGCCGCGTTTGCTGGCGCAGCCGGAGGATCATCGTATGGAGCTGGTGGATCGGCTCCTGCTGGCGGTGCAATTGGCACGGCTGGCGGTACGTTTACTTTGATTTTTGCAAGTCTCCCTGCGTACGGCGGTGGTGGTGGTGGATCTAATATCACAGGCGTTGCCGGAGCTGGTGGCGCTGGTGTGAACGGTGGCGGTGGTGGTGGTGGTGGATCGAACCTCAACACGTTTACTGCTGGTGCTGGCGGTCTAGGTGGAAAGGGCATTGTTTGGATTGTGGAGTATTTTTGATGGCACGATATGCAGTCATTGATGCAGACAACATTGTTCAAAATGTCATTGAATGGGATGGCGTTGCAGAATGGAGTCCACTTGACGGGCAAACTGCGTTATTGGACACTGACCCACCCACTGCACAATTGAGCTATATCTATGACCCTGCCACGGGAACGTTTTTAGCGCCTGTAGGTATTTAAACCGTGTTGGGGTTTGATCCATTATCGTCTGCCCCAATTTCGGCTTTGCCTGGCGGTGGAGCAATTGCCATTGCGTTAACGCAAGTCAATGGCACGGGTTCCGTTGGAACCGTTATTGCTGTAAAAAGTCTTACCCTTGCATTGACCGGCGTGTCTGGCACGGGTTCTGTTGGCACGGTCAAACCAAATAATGCAATTGCATTAAACCAAGTGTTTGGCACGGGCGCCGTTGGTACAGTGGTATACACCAACCAACTTAACGTTGCCCTGACCGGCGTGTCAGGCACCGGCTCAGTGGGCAGTGTGACGGGTTCCGCATTTCGTGATATCTGGACAGAGAACGGGCTGGTTGTGAATACCGGCCTGATTAGTGAGCCGTCTATCGAATGGATTACAGACCCCACGGTGCCTTATAGCGGCGTCATTAGCATTAGCCCTTCGGCTGGCAGTGTGGTGCCACAATGGACTCCGGTTATTCTTTACGCCAGCATAGGACCGCCCAATAGCGTTCAAACGGTGACGGTCCCTGACGTGGTAGGGCAGCAATCCTATCAAGCCCGTACAGCCTGTTTCACAGCGGGCCTATTGGTGGATAATTACGTTTGGTATGACACAAACGGCGTGGTGGATCCCGGCTATGTGGTATCCCAGTCCCTAACGCCCGGCTCGACCGTGGTGTTTGGCACCCTGATTACCTTAACAGTGAGCAACGGATGAGTACGGTAACCGTCCCCAATTTTACGGGGCTAAACATTTACTTTGCCATCGAAGGCATTGCTGGTGCTGGTTTAGTGCCTGGCACCACGACCTACATCAATGACTCCGTGGCCCCGCTCACGACCGTGATGTCACAAGTTCCCGTGGGCGGCTCGACTGCCAACTTAAGCGATACAGTTAGGTTGACTGTTAGCATTGGCCCTGCCGTCATCCCAATTACCGTCACAGTACCAGGAATCACCCCATGACCACTCGCGGCGTACGCAATAATAACCCTGGCAACATCAGGCATGGCGAGGCATGGAAAGGTTTATCCCCCACGCAGACAGACCCTCAGTTTTTGCAGTTTTCCAGTCCAGAATACGGAATACGGGCGATTGCGCGTATTTTGCGTTCATATCACAAATGGGGATGCACGACGATTACCCAAATTGTGGACCGCTGGGCACCACCAATAGAAAATGACACCCCCGCCTATATAAAATCTGTAGCTTGGCAGTGTAATATGGATGCGAATGTAGCAATTGATTTAGAAACGTGTATGCTTCCGCTAGTCAAAGCGATTATTGAACACGAAAACGGTACTCAGCCTTATCCTGACGATCTGATTTCTAAAGGTATCGCACTTGCTGAAAGATGGAATCCCCTCGACGTTTAAGTTAGCTGGCAACACGATTAAGGTTCGTGTTCTCCCACGGTCAAAATGGCGACATGGGAAAGAGTGCGTGGGGCTATGGGACGCCACAAAAAATCAAATTGATATACTTTCCAGCCTTGACGCTATAGCAAGGCAACAGACGTTTTGTCACGAATTACATCATGCGCTGCTTGATATTGCCGGACACCCCGAACTATCACAGGATGAAAATTTTGTCGACCGCATGGCATATCTGTTACACCAAGCATTGACAACTTTTGAATGAGACACCTGATTATACCCGATACGCAGATTCGTCCGGGTGTGGATACAACGCACATTGATTGGGCCGCTCGCGCAGCCGTAGATTACAAGCCGGATGTTATTGTCGTTATTGGGGATTGGTGGGATCTACCGTCGTTATCAACCCACGACGCACCAGGTTCAAAAGAAGCTGAGGGCCGCCGAGTGATGACCGATATTGAAGTCGGCAATGAGGCTTTTGAGCGGTTTTCGTCGATTATCCACAAAGAACTTGCGCGGCGAGTCCGACGACATATCAAACGGTGGAACCCGCGGCTTGAATTTTTATTTGGCAATCACGAAAATCGGTTAACGCGAGCCATTTTCCGTGATCCTAAGTGGGAAGGCATTATTGGCCTCGACAGTCTAAAAACACCTGGCTTTGCACGGCATCCGTATCTGAAAATTGTTCATATTGATGGCATCGCTTACAGCCATTTTTTCCCTAACCCTTACACTGGCAAGCCAATTGGCGGCACGATTGTTAACAGGCTGAACCACATTGGTCATAGCTTTGTCCAAGGCCACCAGCAGGGCTTTTTGTACGCCTCAAAGCAGTTCCCGGATCACGTTAAGCATGGCCTTGTTTGCGGTCGTTTTTACAGTCACGCCGAATCGTACAGGCCACCGGATGTGCAAACTTCTGAATGGAATGGTATTGTGGTGCTGAATGACGTACGGGTTGTCAACCATCACGGCACCTACGATTTAATGCCCCTCAGTTTTAATTATTTACGAGAAAAATTTTCTTAAGGAGAAAATCATGACATTTTGGGACACAATTAAAGAAACAACAGATGTGTTTTTTCATAAAAACCCAATCGGCAAAGCAATTGAAAAAGATGCACTGTTAGCTTGGAATGAATTGGTAACAGTTGCTGAACATGATTTGAAGCACATCGCAGAACAGATGGCACAAGCAATTCTTGCAGTTTTAGCATCACCAGGCGCAGTAAGCCCTCAAGCTGTTGCAATTGCCGCTTTGAGTGCTGGCATAGAAGCAGCTGTTGTTGGTTTTAAAGCCGCTGGACATGACATTTCAGTGCAAACGCTATCAACGTTGGCAACCACGGTTGTCAATCAGGTTAGCGTAAAGGCGGCCTAATGGGCATTTTCACAACGATCAAAAGTGCGCCAAAATTCTTTGAGCTTTTTCAGGAAGGCAAAGAGTTAGCGAATGCCACCACATGGAAAAGTCGCACCGTCGCAACAAACTGTGTCGTGGCGTTTTTGGCGACCCTTGTGGGCTTGTCAAAAACCTTTGGATACGACATTGCGTTGGATGACCAAACAATACAAGGGCTGGCGGTGGGCGCTGTTGCTGTTGTCGGTGCTGTTAACGCCGTCATGCACATCATTACATCCAAACGAGTGGGTGTGCCAACCGACACTTGGGTTCCAAACGCTCAACGATGAATGGGACCGACCGACCCGCACCACGACAGCGGTGGTAGCGGGCGTGTCGTGTCAAATCAATTGAATATCCATTAACGGATCTGCGGCCACGCGGTCAATTAACCGAACCAAATACCACTCGGCCTTGTGAAGATCCTCAAGCCCGCCTTTTGTCTTGTACCGCAAAAGGTATTTCAAAATATTGCCTTCCAGAAAATCACGGTTTACCGTGATATCAATCGCATCAATTGATTCGCCGCAGTTGTTGCAAGTGCCGATATTGTCGTAGTGACTGGGATTGATTGGGTCGTTCATATCAGTTATTCGGTAAGTTATACATTGCGCGCTCCATCATGGCCCGTGCCGTTGCTATTTCGTCGTTGTAGCGTTTGCAAAGCTCATTATACAAATCTTTGTAGTAATCACGTTCTTGTCTCAACGTGTTTACAA
>Ga0136641_1000153_pt1 | contig 29069 bp, 32 predicted proteins | sample EliLak1302023Y_FD_115312 | JGI IMG/M metagenome (GOLD analysis project Ga0136641, IMG submission 115312) | Freshwater microbial communities from Elizabeth Lake, Yosemite National Park, California, USA - 13020-23Y | ecosystem: Environmental > Aquatic > Freshwater > Lake ...
TGTGCAGCGGATCCCTGATTTCTCCGACATGGGTCATTACGGCAGCGCATTGCATGAACGGCATTCAACCCGCAGACATCAGTGCCTACGTGGGGCTGTCGAACCTTGCTCAACGCGGTCCTGCGAACCAGGTCGCCATCGCCGGCGTGTTCGTGCATCCGCAGTGGGATTCAGCCACGTATGCAAATGATCTTGCCCTCATCCAGTTACAGAACGCGGTTGCCCAGTCCCCATCCGCCAGGCCCATTGCACTGCCTGATCGTGCAGACCCGGCGACCTGGCCGGCCAAGGGCACGGCTGCATCCATCTCTGGCTGGGGCTCGACGACTGCCACGGGAGCAGCCTCGGATCAGTTGCAGGGTGCAACGGTGCAGGTGCTAGGCGGACCCGCCGACTACACATGTGGACGGTACGGCTCAAGCTTTTCCTCCGCTCGCAGCATCTGCGCGGGCATGCCGACCGGCGGCATCGACACCTGCCAGGGGGATAGTGGAAGCGGTCTGGCGGTGGGCCTCGGTGATGGTCCCGCCCTCGCCGGCGTGACGAGTGCGGGCGAAGGGTGTGCGGCGGCTGACTATCCGGGCATCTATTCCAGGATCACGAGCTACCTGCCCTGGATTCGCCAGTACGTTCCCGCTCAGGTAGCACCTTCGACCCCCGCGATAGCCGTGCAAGCGCTGTCGATGGGCAGGGCCCTGGTCAGTTGGACCCCGGCGGCAACTCCGACGTCCTACACGGTGACGGTGCTGCCAGCAGGCAAGATGTGCGCAACTCCCAGCAGCCCCGCCTGTCTCATCGAAGGCCTTGTACCAGGACAGGCCTACACGGCGGCAGTCGCGACGGCTGCGGGCGCAACCCTCGGGCAGTCCGCATCATTCACGGCAGTCAGTGGAGCAGGCCGAACCGGAGTGCGCGTAGCGGGCTCTCAAGTGGCGAGGTGGGCGGGCCTGACAGGCAAGGGAGCTGTCGCCATGGTTCCCACGGCACCATCAGTGGGGATTTGCCGTGTCGTCGCGAAGAAGTTGTCGTTGGAATCCCCGGGACTTTGCACTGTCCGCGTGACACAGAGCAAGAAGAGCGCCGACGCCTATGTGACGGTTCTTCCCTAGTCACTCCGCGGATGGGGAGAGGCTTGGAGCTGTCAGATCCAAGGGTCCGCCAAAGTCATGGAGGTGCACTACCAGTGCGGCAGGTCCGGCCATCCTGGTGATCGTGCTGATGCGCCCGCGCTCATCAACGTCGACTCGAACATTCACGGCGCCATCAGCATCAATATGAACGTTGCCGGGTGACGGAAAAGTGGACGCCGGAAGTGTGCCCCGGTAGCTCGTGCAGGTATCTCGACCACACGGTGCCAATCGAGTCTCGAGATTGGTCAGCTGGCCCAGATCCGCAAGTGGATCAGCGAGCGCACGATTCGTCGAGGTAGGAACCTTGGCCCACTGGTCGGTGCGGATGTAATCCCCGCGGTCATTGATGAGTTCGGTCCGCGTCCCCGAAGCGTCAGTCCACGTCACCAGCCCAAGACCTTTCGCCAGGTCAACGGTTCCGTGGCCGGAAAGCTTGAGTGAGCCGTCAACCGTCAAAGTGACGTCAATCACGGATGTACCAAGCGCCTTGGTGCGTTCAATGTCGGTGAGGAGCGGACTGGCCGATGGCGATTGAACGGGCGAAGACGATTCACGAGGTGTCACCGTGCAGCCCGCGAGGCAAAGACAGGAAGTCACGAGCACCATCACGCGTGCACGGCCACTACTCACTCTCGAGAGTATGCCGCTCAATGGCTTCGACCCGAACCCCGCCGTCTGAATCGAATGCGCGATGAATCACGATGAATGATCCCGGCGAAAGACGCGCGTCGAGAGCCTTCGCGTGCCGTTTGTCGCGCAAGTCGACGCCGAGAGAATTGCACACAGCCCCCACCATCGTCGGAAGCACGGGTCGATGAGAGCAGATGACCATGGGCGCAGGATCACGCGCCAACATGCGAATGCGATCGGACGTCGAGGAGGGATCAATCTCATGCTGGCTCTCGGCGAAAGCTGACTCGGTGGACAGGTCAATGCGAAGTCGCTCGGCCAAGACGTCCACTGTCTGTTGGCACCGAAGCGTCGATGATGAATAGATTGCGCGGATGCCGTATGCGGACAGCACAGGCATGAGCTGGCGAGACTGGCTACGGCCCTTCCCTGAGAGCGGGCGGTAGGAGTCGTCGGCCCCGTCGAAATTAGATCGCTTCACCGCCTGTGTGTGCCGAAGCAGAATGATGGGGCTCGTGTCGGGTATGGCTGTCGCACATTTCACGAGTGCCACATCAGATGGGTAGGTCAGGTGGTCCTTGACCTTCGCGACCGGCACCCAGGCGATCTCATCGGTTTCATCGTCCGGGAAAAAGCCCATATCTTCACCGAGGGTGGCCCTCCAATACTGAACGACCTTGGCCTGATTCATGGCGCGATACGACTGGGTCGGCAGTGGGCAACCAAGAATGGGAACGAGTCCGGTCTCCTCATCGCATTCGCGTACCGCCGTGCTGAGTACATGCTCACCGGGATCGATCTTGCCTTTGGGTATGGACCAGTCCTCGCGAATGGGCCGATGAATGATCAGCACCTCTTGATGTCCGTCGCGGTCCCGCAGCATGACAACTCCTGCTGCGCGAACAACGTCGTCTCGAGCCATGGCTACTCCATCCCCGCCTTGCGAGCGATGCGGCGCACATCGGGCCACAGGGTGGAGAAGCGAACACGATCGAGAATCTCCTCCTCGGCCTCGTATTCATGGAGCAGGCCAAGGGCCATCCCGGTAACGCCGTCGGTCTCCTGATGGGAGGAGATCTCGCGAAGAATCGTCTGCGCGACGAAGGCATCCTGGTGATCACCGAGAACTTCGGTGACCTGGGCCAGAGCGCTGGCGAATTTCTGCATGTCACGGCCGAAGATCGTGGCCACCGCATCTGCCGCGTAGCGGGCCCGTTTGGCTTTGATGCGTGCCTCGTGCCAGATCACGCTTTCCATCTCAAGCGTGAGCTCGTCGGCCGCCTTCTCCAGCCGACGCCAGGTGCGTGCCACGAGTGGCATCAGGGCAACATCGCAGGGGGCAAACGCGGCATCAACAACCGGCGGGTCGATGGCAGCGGACACAAGGTCGTCCACGAGCGTGGCATGTCGATCGCTGCGCAGTGCTGCAAGTGCGCTGGACCGTGCACCGATGAGCCGACGCGAGAGCATGGGATCGATCGCGGCACATGCGCGCTCGGTGTCGGCAGGGTCGTCAAGCTCAGCCGCGTGAGCAGCCAATCGCTCCTGCATGACCTCGGTGTCGCGAATGGCCCCGAGCTCACTCGCGAGCCATTTGAGCTCCTCTTTGAGCATAGCCGCAGAGTCGTGGTCCAGCAGTGGTGCGAAGGTGGCCAATGCACTGCGAAGTCGGCGTGCAGCGACACGCATCTGGTGAACGGAGTCAGGAAGATTGCGTCTGACCGCAATGTCCGCCAACAGGAGATGGCGCACATGCAGACACATGACCGCACGGATGGCATCCACCGCAAGGTCGGTCGGGGTGGGCATAGGAAGCAGGGGAACATCGGGGGGAAGCTGCGTGCGTGGACCCAGTGCACTGGCTGCCTTGCTGACAGTGGTGGGTTCTGCGCCGGCGGTCACCAGCAGTCCAGCCGCATGTTCGACCGCAGCAAGTGATGCCGGATCGGCGGGGTTGATGGCCTCGACTTCGATCTCCCGAAAGACGCTGCTGAGTCGCCCGTGGTGGTAGATGGATACCGTGTCATCGACGAGTTCAGCCAGGGGTGCGCCCGATGAGTTACTCAGAATTCGAGGTGTGCGCTCGGTTTGAAGCGTCAGCACTGCAGTGACGCGGCGCCCACGCAGGAGAGGCGAGACCAGTTCGAGAAGTTCGGGGGGTACTGACCCGACAGCACCTGATGACAATGGCATGCGCACCTCATCGCGTGCGCTGCCGTCAGCCCCCGCCACCGGAAGCTTCAGGTGCCAGCCCTCGTCGCCGCCACCTTCGCGACGACGCAGGGTTATGCCCCATCGGAACAACGTGAGCTCTGCTGTGTCGTGATAGACGGCATCCATGATGAAGGGCTCGTGTTCCTCCACATCGGAAGCGGCACCCAGTGCGACAAGGTCGGGAAGGTCAAAGAGCGCATGGACGCGCAACTTCAACTCAACTTCTCGATGACTCGTGGGCCCTGTCACGGGCTGAAGTGCCCCGTGCGCTTGAGATCGATCAGGGTCTCTTGGTAGTCCAGAAGGCGTCGACCCTCGTTGTCGAACATGTGGCGAGTCCACATACCGTCTGAGGCAAGGTGCCACGAGGCCGTCTGTGGACCGAAGGCGAAATCGAAGAGCGACTCTATGTCGGCAATGTGCTCCGCATTGATGAGGCGAACGAGGGTCTCCACCCGACGATCGAGATTGCGATGCATAAGATCGGCTGAGCCAATCCACACCTCACGGTCACCGCCATTCTCGAAGCAGAACGTGCGCGAGTGCTCGAGGAATCGGCCAAGGATGCTGATCACGCGGATGTTCTCGCTCATTCCCGCTACTCCGGGACGAAGTGCACAGATACCGCGGACCCAGATCTGCACCTGCACACCGGCCTGGGATGCGCGATAGAGCGCCTCGATGATTCCCTCATCCACCAGAGCGTTGCACTTGAAACGGATACCGCTGGGACGTCCCTGACTGTGGTTAACGGTTTCTCTCTCGATCCGTTCGATGAGGCCGGTGCGAACGGAGTGAGGAGCGACAAGGAGCCGGGTGTAATGCGTGTTCATGGAGTAGCCCGAGAGCACGTTGAACAGGTTGGCGACGTCATCGCCTACCGCGGGATCACAGGTGATGAGGCCGAAGTCCTCGTAGAGGCGTGCCGTCTTGGGGTGGTAGTTGCCGGTGCCGAGGTGGCAGTAGCGCCGAAGTTGATCGCCGTCCTGTCGGACCACCATGGACAACTTGCTGTGAGTCTTGAGCCCGACGAGGCCGTAGACCACGTGCACACCGGCTTCTTCGAGCTTGCGTGCCCATTCGATGTTGGCCTGCTCATCGAAGCGGGCCTTGATCTCCACCAGCGCGAGGACCTGCTTGCCGGCCTCTGCAGCCGCGATGAGCGCATCGACGATCGGTGAGTCACCCGAAGTGCGATATAGGGTCTGCTTGATGGCTAGAACGTTTGGGTCAGCTGCTGCTTGCTCGAGGAACAACTGCACACTCGTGGAGAACGAGTCGTAAGGATGATGAACGAGCACGTCGTGGTCGCTTGCGACGTCGAAGATGTCGGGTGGCGTCGATGACTCGACCTCACTGAGCTGACGTGAGGTTCTCGAAACGAACGTGGGTTGCTTGAGATCTGGGCGATCCAGACCCACGATGGTCCAGAGCCCTGTCAGATCCAATGGCCCGGGAAGACGGAAAACCTCAAGTTCGCTGACGTCGAGCTCGCTGATCAGAAGTTCCAAGACGTGGGGATCAATCGAGGCCTCAACCTCAAGACGCACCGGTGGGCCGAAACGGCGACGCAGCAGTTCACGCTCCAGCGCGAGCAAGAGGTTCTCTGCGTCGTCCTCTTCAACTTCGACGTCTTCGTTGCGGGTGACGCGGAACGCATGCGTCTGCTGGATCTCCATGCCGGGGAAAAGGTCGTGCAAGTGCGCGGAGATGATGTCTTCGAGTGGCACGAAGCGTGAGGGACCCACGGAGACAAAACGAGGAAGTGACGGCGGAATTTTCACACGAGCGAAGAGCTCGGTTCCGGTGATGGGGTTGCGCACAACAACGGCCAAGTTGAGTGACAGTCCGCTGATGTAGGGGAAGGGGTGCGAGGGATCAACGGCGAGGGGCGTCAGCACGGGGAACACCTGGCTCTGGAAGAAGCCCTCAATTCCGTCCCTCTCCGCCGTGGTGAGTTGGTCCCACCGAAGCAGTTGAATTCCGTTCGCGAGAAGTTTCGGCTGGATCTCCGCGTGGAAAAGGTCAGCTTGAATGCTTTGAAGCTCGTAGGCGCGACGCCACAGCATGTCCAGCACGTCGCGAGGCATCATGCCGCTGGATGCCTGCACCGCGATGCCGGTGGCGAGTCGACGCTTCAGGCCGGCGACCCGCACCATGAAGAACTCGTCGAGATTGCTGGCGAAGATTGCGAGGAACTTGGCCCTCTCGAGAAGCGGAAGGTCACTGTCCTGTGCCAGCTCGAGAACCCGCTGATTGAAAGCCAGCCACGAGAGCTCACGATCGAGGAATCGGCCCGTGTTTGTCCCGGTGATGTCATGGACGGCCACGTCCGGCTCCACAACGTCCTGATTCCCCACGCTCAACTCCTGACTCACGCCGCGATCCTCCCATAGCACCCGAGGTCGCGAGAACGATGGGATGAACGCTTGCCGACCGGCAGGTGACCAGTTAGGTGGAGGCTCGTCGGAACAGCACGTCGGAGTCCCATCGGGCAAAGCCGAGTGCCTCATAGAGCCCGATTGCGCCCTCGTTGGTCGCATCCACGTAGAGCATCGCCTGGCTCAGCCCGAGGGATCGCAGGTGGTGAAGGCCGGACAGGGTAAGCGCCTTGCCGAGTCCGGCTCCTCGGAGGCGAGGATCGATGCCCACGATGTAGACCTCACCGAATGCTGGGTGCGGATGACTTCCACCGGTGTGGCCACCGTGAACTTTTGTCCAGTGGAAACCCACCATGTGGTCGTCCTGCCATGCGGTCAGGAATCCCGCTGCGGAGAACCATGGTTCGCGCAGCCGACGCTCAAGGTCATCCGCGACCCATCCGCCCTGATCGGGAAGGTCGGCAAAGGCTCGGGAGTTCAGATCGAGCCATGCGCCATCATCTGTGCCAGGACGAAAGGGTCGAAGCTCGATGTCGCGGGGGAGATCTGGCCGCGGTAGCGGCGCAAGCAGTGACCGTCGCATCTGCCACAGGACACGTGACCTCACGAAACCAAGAGATGTGGCAAGTTCTGATGCACCGGCCTGCTCGCCGTGCGCCCATAGACGTAATCGACCGCTGGGTGATTGGGCGATCAGCTCCTCGACCAGCATGCGACCTAGTCCCGTTCGGCGCCATGCAGGATCCACCGCAAGTTCTGCACATGGACCTTCGACAGCATCGGTGACATCCAGGTGGGCGTAGCCGCACGGCACTCCGCCACTCTCGCCAAGCGTGGCGAGGACATGCAGCCCATGCTCGTCTCCACCTTCCTTGAGGTGAAGCCACACGTGTTCGGACAACGGCTGTAGCCCGTCATGCTCTGTCACGTTGTCTATGAGCGCTGTTACCGCCTGGCTTTCTTCAAGGCTTAGGTGTGGGCGAACGGTCAAGGTGAACGCGGAATTGCGTGCCGCGCTCATCATCTAGTCCGCAAGCAGGACGGCGGAGTCGTCGGCCGCCTGGGAGAGGTCAGGAACGAATCGGTAGCCTACGTTTCGAACGGTTCCGATGAGTGCCTCGTGCTCGGTACCGAGCTTGGCGCGAAGTCTGCGAACATGCACATCGACGGTTCGAGTTCCACCGAAGTAGTCATAGCCCCACACCTCCTGCAGAAGCACGGCGCGAGTGAAGACCCGACCAGGGTGCTGAGCCAGGAACTTCAACAATTCGAATTCCTTGAACGTCAGATCAAGCACTCGTGCTCGAAGTCGCACGGTGTAGGAAGCTTCATCGATGTGCAGTTCGCCGCTGCGAATCTCCTCGGGCTCACCTGCGACGGGCAGGAGGGTGTCGGACACACGCGCGATGGCCAGACGCAGCCGTGCCTCGACCTCGGCCGGTGATGAGGTGTCGAGCAGAACCTCATCCATGCCCCAGTCCCACTGCACGGCCGCAAGGCCACCCTCGGTGGTGATGAGGATGAGCGGCACGTCTACGCCGGTCTGGCGCAGGAGGCGGGTAAGTCCGCGCACGGCGGGCAGGTCGCGACGGCCGTCGACGAGGAGTACGTCACAGGCGGGGGCCTGCAAGAGTGCCGTCGGCTCCGCCGGCATGGTGCGTACGTGGTGCGCGAGCAGGGAGAGGGCCGGAAGCACCTCGGCGGAGGACTCCATGGCGCGCGTGAGCATGATCAGCCGCATCGCCACCGCCCTTCGTGAAGTCTGACTCCCTGTGAGGGGGCCAAGGCTATCCAACGGGGGCACGCGGGGTCATCTCGGCACTTTCCCCGTGACCACTGCCGGCTGTTAGCCTCGCGGACGCAAGGAGGAAGCGTGGAGCGCACTCTCACGACCCAAGACGGCGAACAGATCGCGGCACTGCATGTGCCGGGAGATGTGTCGGTGGCCTTCATTGTCGTTCACGGGTTCACCGGTCATTGGCGCGAGGAACGAGTCCTGCGCGTGGTCGGCGCCTTGGCCCAGTACGGCGGTGTCGTGGCGATTGACATGCGTGGACACGGTCGCTCGTCCGGACGGACGAGCATGGGTGACACTGAGGTTCTTGATGTCGCAGCCGCCGTCGCCTGGGCTCGCGAACTGGGCTACCGCAAGGTCGTAGCCGTGGGGTTCTCCATGGGTGGCGCCGTGTGCCTGCGTTCGTCTGCGCTTGCTGAGATGGGCGACCTATCGCCGCGCGTGGATGCGGTCGTGAGTGTGAGTGCACCGGCTTTCTGGTACTACCGCGGCACGCGCATGACCAATCTCGTGCACAGGTTGATCCTGAATCCGGCTGGGCGTGCGGTTCTTCGCGCCAGGGGCGTGCGGGTGACGTCGAAGGAGTGGACCGCTCCGCTTCCGATGCCACCGCACGAGGCTGCCGGTCAACTCGGTGCGCTCCCGTTACTCATCGTGCACGGCGACGTTGATCACTACTTTCCGCTGGAGCACCCCCGTGCTATTGAGGCGAGCGCTCGCGCTCAGGGAGTCGATGTCACGACGTGGATCGAGCCGGGGTTCGCGCATGCCGAGACATCGATCTCAACCGATTGTGTTGCTCGCATCGCGGTGTGGTCCCTTGCGCAGGTGACGACGTCGTGATTGGCGCGCTGGTGGTCGTCGTAGTCCTGGTGGCATGTGGCATCGGGGGGTTGATCTTCCGTCGCCGCTATGGCCGCGTGCGCAAGACCGACGAGCAGCAGACACCGCTCGCGGAGTACCTGCGAGGGCGCTTGGGAAGTAACGCGACCGTGGTCCAGTTCTCCAGTGCTTTCTGCCAGCCGTGTCGAGCAACCCGGCGAGTTCTGGAAGAAGTGACCGTGATGGTCCCCGGAGTGAGCCATGTGGAAATTGATGCGGAGGAGAACCTCGAACTCGTCCGTGCCCTCGATGTGCGCCGAACCCCGACAGTGTTGTTCCTGGGTCCCTCGGGTGAGGTGCACCATCGGGCGAGCGGCCAGCCGCGCAAGGTGGATGTCATTGCGGCCCTGGGTCGGGTCATGGATGCATCGGGGGATGTGTCGATCTAGTCACATGCATTCCTGATGGTCACGCCGAGGTCTCTGCACTGGTGCAAAGAGCATGCAGGTGGGGGCTGGGCCCTATTAGGTCAAGGGTCGCGCACGGGGGTGGACTGGCCTGCCTACCTTCGGCCACATGACTTCGCCCGTGTGCACCCGAACCCACATCGATCCGCGTGGACCGCGAGTGGGCGCGTCCATCACCAGTCTTGTGCTGGTCGCCGCCATCGTCCTCATCTCTACACCGGTGGGCGTGGGTCTTGTGGCGTGGCAGACGCTTGTGTTCGGGCTGGGCGCCGTGGTGGGCCTGCATGCGCAGCCTTACGGGATCGTGTACCGAACTCTCATCCAGCCCCGATTGGCTCGGCCCTCCGTGCTGGAAGATGCCGCGGGTCCGCGGTTCGCTCAGGCAGTGGGATTCACCATGCTCGTCATCGCTCTGGTCGCTGAGGTGGCAGGTCTGACCTTGGCAGCCACCATCGTGCTGGCCCTGGCCCTCGCTGCCGCTTTCCTTAATGCAGCATTCGGCCTGTGCCTTGGCTGCGAGATGCGGCTCGTCGGACTGCGAGTTCTCTCGAGGTAGCCACCGGGCGGGCGGGTACTGTCGCCTCGTGATCGATGTGGTGCTGACCAGCCTGCTGGTGCTTGCGTTCGTGGCAGTGGGTGCCGTGGCGGTGCGCCTGGCCGTCCGAGTCTTCAATGGCGAGGCGTAGATGCTGGCACCGGATGGGTCGGGCGTAGAGGTACCTCCGGAGCTCAAGCCACTGTCGTGGCTTATCGGGCGCTGGGTGGGGGTGGGCACGGGGCAGTACCCGACCATCGAGGATTTCCGCTTCGGACAAGAAGTCACATTCGTCACCGATGGCCGACCTTTTCTGGCCTATTTCTCCCGCACGTGGCTTCTGGACGACGAGGGTGAACGGGTCCGTCCTCTGGCCCTGGAGTCTGGTTTCTGGCGCGTGCAGGACACCAACCAGATCACCGTCACGATGGCTCATCCCACGGGCTACTCCGAAATATGGTTCGGGTCGCTGGAGATAACCGCGTTGGAAAGCGCCGCGATCACTGGCGCGCGCGCGACGTTGCGCACCGACGTGATCAGCCGCACACCGACGGCAAAGGATTACTCCCAGGGTGAGCGGCTCTACGGGTTGGTCAACGAGCGACTGCTCTGGACGTACGACATGGCGGCCATGGGACAGCCACTGACCAATCACCTGGCCGCCACCCTCCAACGTGCGATTGTGGAATGAGTCAAGACTGGACGACGCGTCTGCGTGATCGAGGCTTTCGAATCACGCCGCAGCGCCAACTCGTCTTGGAAGCGGTCGAAACGCTTGGACACGGAACACCGGAAGAAATCCTCACCGAAGTCCAGCTCACCGCGAGTGGGGTGAATCTCTCGACGATCTACCGCACTCTGGAAGTACTGGAAGACGTAGGACTCGTAAGCCATGCCCACATTGGCCATGGTGCGCCGACGTACCACTCCATTGATGAGCATGTGCACATCCATCTGGTGTGCGATAGCTGCTCAGCGGTTCTGAGTGCGCCCGCGCAAGCGGCGTCCGCATTCGTCACGCGTCTGGAGAAGGATTACGGATTCCGCACGGACATCACTCACGTCTCAGTCCATGGCAGGTGTCGCGCATGTGCGGTCAGTGACGTGAGCGCTGTGACATCACCAGATCATGAGCACATCTGATGCCCCGACCCACTGCGGTACCGCCTCCCCTCCTGAACTCCGACCCCGGGGTCGCGTGGCATTACGGTGATCCGCTTCGCGAGCAGCGCATGTTGGCTTCGGGCAAGGGTGCCGTCGATCTATCGAATCGCGGTGTCTTGACAGTCTCGGGTGTCGACCGCCTCAAGTGGCTTCATGACATCACCACCCAGCACGTCGCCGAACTCACCGCTGGCCAGTCACGTCTGTCGTTGATTCTGAGCCCGCAGGGTCATGTCGAAGATGAGCTTCACATCATCGACGACGGTCTGACCACATGGATCATCACCCAGCCGAACGCTGAAGCGGATCTATTCAAGTACCTCCATGGGATGCGCTTCATGCTGCGCGTCGACCTCGCGAATGTCACCAAGGACTATGCGGTCGTGTGGCAGCCGCAATGGGAGCCGGTTCCCGGGTACCCCACGTGGTTGATGCCACCGGATTTCGCAGGCGAAGGCCGCATGGACGCTGGTAGTGATCGAGGGGGTGACGCCCTGCGTTACGTGGCTGAGCGCCCCGCCGCCTTTCGTGGCCGGGAGGTCATCGTTCCGGTGGCTGAACTTGATGCGTTTCTGGGTGACGACGTCGCGGGGACCTGGGCCCTCGAAGCTCTCCGGATAGCAGCGGCAGTGCCGCGGGTCGGCCTCGACACCGACCACCGCACCCTGCCGCACGAAGTGGGCTGGATCGGGCCGGCTGTGCACTTGTCCAAGGGGTGCTACCGCGGACAGGAGTCCGTAGCACGAGTTCATAACCTCGGACACGCTCCTCGACGCCTGGTCCTGTTGCACCTGGACGGCAGTGAGGAGGAGCTCCCGCGCCACGAGGATCAGGTGTGGTTCAACGGGCAAGCGATCGGCTTCATTGGCTCAGCGGCCCACCATTACGAGTTGGGTCCCATCGCCACGGCGGTCATCAATCGCAAGGTCGAACCGGATGGCCCTGTGCGCGTACCCACGCGGCATAAATACATCAATGCGACCGTGCAGAACGTCGTCACGCCCTAGTCGGCAATCTCCAGCTGGATGGTGATCGGGCCATCGTTGACCAGTGACACTTTCATGTCGGCTCCGAACACTCCTGTGGAAACCGCTACTCCGCGGTCGCGAAGCTGGCTGACCACAGCGTCGACGAGCGGCTCAGCCACGTGCCGAGGCGCCGCGTTGTCCCACGTTGGCCGCCTGCCTTTGCGCGTGTCGGCGTAGAGCGTGAACTGACTGATGACGAGAACAGGCAGGTGGAGGTCGGCGGCTGACAGTTCGGGTCCGTCGCCACCGTTGAAGATCCGCAGATCGAGCACCTTGTCGGCCAGCCGCTGCGCACGGGTAACGCCATCATCGTGAGTGACCCCCACGAGGACCACGAGGCCCGGGCCCTCAAATGAACCGACAGTGACGCCGTCCACCTCAACATGTGCCCCGTGCGCCCGCTGCACCACCGCCCGCATGCCCTCACCTTGCCATGGGTGGGTTCGCGCTCGCGCAACCGCTGCCCGATACTTAGGGCACCTGATCGGCTTCTTCAGTCAGAAGCCCGCGACCAGGTTCGTTCACAGGGAAGGTGCATGACATGTTCGGTGCGGTGCAGAACTTCGTGATCCTCATCATCTGGGTTGCCACGGTCGCCCTCAAAGGATTTGCGTTCATCGACTGCCTGCGCCGGCCGGCAGCTGCCTTCCCAGCCGTGAGCCGGCAGTCCAAGGTGCTGTGGTTGGTTCTCACCGGACTAGCACTGCTGCTGGGACTCCTGCCGTCGTTCGTCCTCAACATTTTCGGACTTGCCGGCATCGTCGCCGCACTGGTCTATGTTTTCGACGTTCGTCAGCGCATCATCAACATCACTCGCCGGTAGCGTCAGTCGCGCGGCTAGCGACCTTGGTTGGCCACTGCCGCTGCCGCGCTAGCCGCGGCATCCGGGTCGAGGTACTCGCCACCGGGGATCGTCGGCCGCATCTCGCTGTCGAGGCGATACACGAGCGGAATACCCGTAGGAATGTTGAGCTCGGCGATCTCGGTGTCGGAAACGTTGTCAAGGTGCTTGACCAATGCGCGCAGAGAATTGCCGTGTGCTGCCACCAGCACGGTCTTGTCAGCACGAAGGTGTTCGGCGACGATCACGTCCTCCCAGTACGGAATCATTCGCGCAACGACATCTGCCAGGCATTCGGTGGCCGGTCTGGCGTCCGGCGGCAGTGAGGCGTATCGCGGATCATGAGTCTGCGCCCACGGATCGCTCGGGTCGATGGGCGGCGGCGGTACGTCGTACGAGCGGCGCCACAGCATGAACTGCTCTTCGCCATACATCTCGAGCGTCTCTTTCTTGTTCTTGCCCTGGAGTGCCCCGTAGTGACGTTCATTAAGGCGCCAGTTGCGCATCACGGGAATCCACATGCGGTCGCACGCCTCGAGTGCCAGTTGTGACGTCTTGATCGCGCGCTTCAGCAAGGAGGTGTGCACGACGTCAGGAAGCAGCCCTGACTCAGCGAGAAGTTCGCCACCTCTGCGCGCCTCCCCCATGCCCTTCTCGTTGAGGTCGACGTCCACCCAACCGGTGAACAGGTTCTTGGCGTTCCATTCGCTCTCGCCGTGGCGCAGCAGAATCAAGGTCGGCATGAACTCATCCTGCCGTACGCAACTCGAGCGAAGTCAGACTGGTTCGGCGAGGTGGGCGAATGCCGCGAGGTTGTCGGTGGACTCTCCTCGCGACAGGCGCCACGCCCATTCCCGTTTGATCGCCGACGCGAATCCCAGCTCAAGAAGGGTGTTGAACGAGCCATCCGAGTACTCCAGAACTGAGCCCATGACGCGATCCAGCTCGTCGACCGTGACCGCATGGAGCGGAAGCCTGCCAGCGAGGTAGATGTCACCGAGTCGATCGATGGCAAACGACACGACGTACGTGCGGCGATTGCGCTCCAGCAGCCAGCGGTGCACGGCATCGACGTTCTCGTCTGGATGCCTAGCCACGAATGCGTTGATCGTGAGTGCGTGATCACCGATGGACAGTGACACTGTCGTGCGAAGCTTGTGTTCGCCAGGAAGAGTCACGACGAACGTGCTGGGCGGGGCGTCTTCCCAGTCCAAGCCTGACTGGTCCAGCCACTCGCGGATAGCGGAAAAGGCCGACTCGGTCATGACACTGACGCAGCGCCATGGCGCTGCTGTGCGTGGTTAGCGATGGCTGCCGAAAACGAATTGAGCAGACCGGAGGTCGTGCCTTCCCAACCGAAAGAACTGGCATGCATGCGCGCTCCGGCGGACAACTCCAGCCAGCGAGCCCGATCGCGCACGAGTCGGTCAATGGCGTCGGCAAAGGCACGCGGATCGTGGCTCGGTATCAGCAGGCCGCTCACGCCATCGGCGACGGCAGTGACCAGACCACCGACCGCTGCAGCGACGACCGGGGTACCGCACGCCTGAGCCTCGACAGCCACGAGGCCGAAAGACTCCGAATGTGATGGCACGACGCTCACATCCGCTGCTCGATACCAATCGGCGAGTGATTCCCGGTGCGACGGCGGTTCGAAACGCACGACGTCAGTTATCCCTAGCGAGGTCGCGAGATCGGCCAATGCGGTGGGGCGATCGAGGCCACTTCCCGAAGGCCCACCGCACATCACCACCGCGAGCCGGCTGCGGATTGCGGGATCTCGACGGATGAGCTCTGCGGTGGCCTCGAGTAGGACGTCGGGCGCCTTGAGTGGCTGGATGCGACCGACGAAGAGAAGGACGATGGCGTCCTGACGTATCCCGTGACGCTGACGAGCCTGCGATCTACCGGATGGGGAGAACAAGTCCAGGTCGACGCCCGGATGAACGATGTCAATGCGAGACGGGTCCGCGTTGTATAACTCGACGAGGTCTCTCTCCTCATCGCGCGTGTTGGCGATGAGCCGGTCGGAGGCGTCCACGACCTGTTGCTCGCCGATTTCGCGCACGTGGGGTTCGGCGCTGTCACCGGCCGCGAGATCGCGATTCTTGACGCGGGCCATGGTGTGCATGGTGTGCACCAGTGGCACGTTCCACCGTTCCTTGGCCAGCCAGCCCACCTGACCGGACAGCCAGTAGTGCGAGTGGATGAGGTCGTACCATCCTTCGGGGCGCGATGCCTCGGCGCGCATGACTCCTGCGGTGACGGCGCACAGCTGGCCGGGCAGGTCCTGCTTGCGAAGGCCCTCAAACGGTCCGGCCGTGACATGGCGCACGAGCACGCCGGGTGCGAGTTCGGCCGTGGGCGGCAGCGCAGACGACGTGGCCCTGGTGAAGATCTCCACCTCGACACCGGCGTCCGCGAGTCGCTTGGACGTTTCGACGACGTAGACGTTCATGCCGCCGGCATCGCCTGTACCCGGCTGATCCAAGGGTGAGGTGTGCACGCTGAGAACGGCGATGCGGCGCGGGAGTCGACGCAAGGGGCTGATCGTCACCCCGGACCTCCCTGGAACCTGCTGACCTGACACATGAGTGTGACGCATGAGGAAGGGAACGGCTAGTCGAGCGAGACGGCGACGTAAGGCTCGCCGGTCACGATGGTGATGACCCGGCGGGTCACGGACACAGCGTGGTCGGCGTAGCGCTCGTAGTAGCGCGAGAGGAGGGTGACATCGATGGCCGCTTCCACCCCGTGAGTCCAGGTGGGGGACAGCACGATCGTGAAGAGATCGCGGTGCAGCTTGTCGACCTCCGTGTCCTCTCGGCCGATCTCGGCGGTCAGGTCCACATCTCGCGTGTGGATGATCGTGGCGGTCTTGGTCACGATCTGCTCGGCAAGTTCGCCCATGCGGGTGAAAATGGTCCGCACCTCCTCGGGGATCGACGAGCGCGGGTACCGCAAGCGTGCCTGCTTGGCGACATGCTCGGCCAGGTCGCCCATGCGCTCCAGCGATGCGGCCATGCGCAGGGCGCCGATGACCGCTCGGAGGTCGGACTCCTCAAGCCGCCCGGCTGAGAGGAGGTCAAGACACTGCCCTTCGATTTCGCTGGTGAGCGTGTCGATGTCGGCATCCGCGTCGATCACTGATTCGGCCGTGTGGAGGTCAGAGTCCAGCAGCGCCCCGGTGGCCTTGCGCATGGCCGCACCGACGAGCGTTGCCAGACGCACGAGCGCCTCGGTTACCTCGTTGAAGCCCGCCAGAGGCGTCGGGTTCATACAATCCCCCTAGGAGCATGTAGTGCACGGAAGGTTAGTCCCCTAGGGATTCTCCGCAGCGCGACGAAGTGAACCAGCGGAGTCCGTCAGATGAACTATCGGTGGAATAGATGAACGTTTGTCCAATGATCACGGCGAAAAAGTCCGTGGGTAAAGGGTTGCGGTTCCCGACGCCTATCGTGGCGCCTGTGGTTCGAAGGCGGCGCACAGGGGCTCAGCCCGTCGACGGCGCGCCATCTGCCCCGCGCGCCTCGTCTGTGGCTATCCCCGATGAGGTCATCCGGGTTCTCAGCGTTCTCCCATCGGCCTCACTCGTCGTGGCGCCTGACGGCACCGTCCTGCGGGCGAGTTCGCGTGCCAATGCCCTGGGCCTGGTCAGTCGAGGCGAAGTCACCGTGCCCGATGTCAGTCACCTCATCGACCGCGTTGTCGAGGATGGGAATGCTCGCGAGCAGGAAATGCGTGTCCGGCGGCCACCGCTGGGCCGCGAGCTGCTCGAACTTCGGGTGCGCGTCGCTCCGCTGGGCACCGGGGCAATCCTGGTCCTGATCGACGACTTGGCCGAAGAGCGGCGGGTGGATGTTGTTCGACGCGACTTCGTCGCAAACGTCAGTCACGAGTTGAAGACTCCGGTCGGGGCACTTGCCCTGCTGGCCGAAGCGGTGCTCTCTGCGAGTGACGACGCTGACCAAGTACGCCACTTCGCCGCTCGAATGCAGATCGAGGCATCACGTCTGAGCCACCTCATCCAGGACGTCATTGACCTGTCCCGACTGCAGGGCGATGACCCCTTGACGCACGCACAGATCGTGGACATAGACGAGCTGGTCCAACGCGCGCTTGACGAAGTGCGCACAGTAGCCGCACGTCAAGAAATCGAACTGGTCACCAGTGATCCCTCCGGCGCTGTCGTGTATGGCGACTTCGGCCAGATCTTGACGGCGCTACGCAATTTGGTGACCAATGCAATTGCGTACTCGCCGACTCATACGCGGGTCGCGGTTTCCGTGATCACGTCGGATCTGATTGTGGAGATCTCGGTCAAGGATCAGGGCATCGGAATCCCAGTGAACGACCTGGATCGCATCTTCGAACGCTTCTACCGGGTGGATCCGGCGCGCTCTCGCATGACGGGGGGCACGGGCCTTGGCCTGGCCATCGTCAAGCACGTGTGCCAGAACCATGGCGGTGAGTGCACGGTGTGGTCGGAGCCCGGCGTTGGCTCGACGTTTACGCTGCGACTGCCGGCCTACCAGGGGGTCACGCCATTCGATGATCCTGGACACGAATTGTCCGTTGACACGCTTACCATCCCGGGAGGGGACGCCTGACATGACTCGAGTGCTTGTGGTTGAAGATGAGGAGTCGTTCTCGGATGCTCTGGCGTTCATGCTGCGACGCGAGGGCTACGAGGTCGAAGTCTCCGGCGACGGCAACGAGGCGCTTGATCAGTTCGAGAAGAACGGCGCTGACCTTGTTCTGCTCGACCTCATGCTGCCTGGGCTGGCAGGAACGGAAGTGTGCCGCCAGATCCGTACCAAGTCGACTGTGCCGATCATCATGCTCACGGCGAAGGACGGCGAGATAGACAAGGTCGTCGGCCTGGAGATCGGTGCGGACGATTACGTCACTAAGCCGTTCTCTTCACGTGAGCTGCTGGCTCGTGTTCGCGCGGTGCTGCGCCGCCATGGCGAAACAGATGAGCTCCTGCCCATGACCATCCAGGCCGGACCCGTGCGCCTTGATGTCGAGCGCCACGTGGTCACCGTGCGCGGCGAGAGTGTGCAGATGCCGTTGAAGGAGTTCGACCTTCTGGAGTTCCTCGTGCGCAACTCGGGCCGCGTTCTGACGCGCAGTCAGTTGATCGACCGGGTGTGGGGTTCAGATTACGTAGGTGACACTAAAACCCTCGATGTACACGTCAAGCGTCTGCGCGCGAAGATCGAGGAGGACCCTGCCAACCCGGTGCACCTACTCACCGTGCGCGGACTCGGGTACAAATTCGAGGGATAGTCAGGAAGCGGTTGGCGAAGGCGACGAGGCGCCGGCCGCCTCGCTGGGCGCTGCGGATTCTGAGGGCATGACCACCGGCGACTGACTGGGAGTGGCCGATGGCAATGTTGCCGGGTGCGGGGAGATGCCCTTGTAGTAGCCCACCGGTGGGACCACGAGTACTGAGATCTTGACTAGCCCGGCATCTTTGAAGCCGAGTTCGACGGGCACGTAGGTCCCGGTGGCGGACTTGAGCGTGTAGGTGTTGATCCAGTTCTGCGAATCGAAGCCGAACGACACAGACGCGTTGGGTGCGAACGTCTCACTGCCCGGCGTCACGTAGGCGGGGCCGTTGGCGATCACCGCATAGACGAGGGCATCGGGAGTCTGACCGGTGTTGACGATGCGTACGGTGAGCGTCGCGGTAGTGGTGCCATCGGGTCCGGCGACCAGGGTTGCGTTCTGGACCTTGATCGCACCGACGGTCGCTTGGACTCCGTTGCCGGAGTTCATGCTCGCCTGCATCATGGTCGTGGAACCGGGGCCGTTCCAGCAGCCAGAAAGCAAGGCACTGGAGAGAGCAACAAAGGCGGCGATGGCGGCAGCACGGGAGCGCGTCACGGGCGCAACAGTAGCGAAGCCCCGGGATCAGGAATCACAGGTGGGATATGGTCTTGCTATGCGCATGCCACGAATCCTCGTCGCCTCTACGGCAGCCGCTCTCCTCGCGGGCTTTGCTGTCACAGGTACTGCACTCGCGTCGACGCCATCTGCCGTGTCGATCACGTCTCTGCCCGCCAAGGTCACCTTGAAAGTGGGCCAGAAGGCGACCCTCACCCTGAAAACGAACGTCACCACTGGGACCCGATGGGTTATCGGGGCGGCACCGTGCTGCACGAAAGACAACAAGGCGATCGCCAAGGTGTCCAAGGGCGTTTACACAGCACCAACCACGACACTCGTAGGCGCACCCGGGACGACCACCTGGACGATCACGGCATTGCGTCCCGGCACCGGCAACGTCATCGTCGTGACCCGCCCTGCAGGTGTCCAGAACACCATGCAGGACATGGAAGTTGGTCGCGTCAAGGTCACCGTCAAGCCTTAAGCGCGCGGTGCGTGGGCTTAAGGCCCGAGGAAAGATTGGGCCGGGAACCGTGGTAAAGTTGGGCCCCTGCGAAAGGGGCTCCACTCCATGACGTTCAATGTTGGCGACACGGTTGTCTACCCTCATCACGGTGCCGCCGTTATTGAGGCAGTCGAGATGCGGACCATCAAGGGAGTGCCTCTGGAGTACCTCGTACTCCGGGTCGCGCAAGGCGACCTGACCGTTCGGGTCCCCGCCGACAACGTCGACCTCGTTGGGGTTCGTGACGTGGTCAACGCTGAGGGCTTGGAGCGAGTGTTCAATGTCCTTCGGCAGCCTTACACAGAAGAGCCGACCAACTGGTCGCGCCGCTACAAGGCAAATCTGGAGAAGCTTGCGTCCGGCGACGTCATCAAGGTGGCGGAGGTCGTTCGTGACCTGTGGCGCCGCGAGCGCGAGCGCGGCCTGTCGGCCGGCGAGAAGCGCATGCTGGCCAAGGCACGTCAGATCCTGGTGAGTGAGCTTGCCCTGGCTGAAAAGACCAATGAGGTCAAGGCTGAGGCGATTCTCGACGAGGTCCTCGCCTCCTAGGCTGCCCCTATGACGGAACCTCGGACCGCAGTCCTGGTTCCCGCTGCCGGCCGGGGCGAACGCCTAGGACCCGGCGCCCCCAAGGCCCTTCGCCATCTCGGTGGAGTTCCGATGCTTGTCCACGCCGTTCGCGCCCTTGCGGCAAGTCGCGCTGTCGACATCGTCGTCGTTGCAGCGCCGGCGGACGATGTAGACGAAGTCTCGGCGATGCTGGCGGATCAAGGCGAGTCCGCCGAGGTCATCATCGTCTCGGGCGGTGAGACCCGTCAGGGATCTGTAGCGCGTGCCCTGATCGCTCTCCCCGACGATGTCGACGTGGTCTTGGTGCACGACGCTGCTCGGCCGCTCATTCCCGTCGAGCTCGTCTCTGCGGTCGTCAGTGCGGTGCGCGGCGGTCACGCTGCCGTCGTACCCGGATTGGCGGTCGTCGACACGATCAAGCGAATCAATGCCGAGGATGATGTCGAGGGCACGATCGATCGAGCAACCTTGCGAGCCATCCAGACTCCCCAGGGATTCACCAGAGCTGTGCTGCAGCAAGCGCATGCGCAAGCTGAAGATGACGCAACCGACGATGCTGGCCTGGTGGAGCGCATGGGAATTCCCGTGCATGTGATTCCCGGACACGAAGAAGCTTTCAAAGTGACTCGACCATTTGACGTCCTCGTGGCTGAGGCCGTCCTTGCCCGAAGGAGGGCGTCCGGTGCCGTCTGAATTCTTGGTGGGCATCGGCACCGATGTGCACGCCTTTGACGAAGCGCGTCCCATGTGGCTGGCCGGCCTGCACTGGCCAGATGAGCCGGGCCTTGCGGGCCACTCGGACGCCGACGTCGCCGCGCACGCTCTGTGCGATGCACTGCTGTCTGCCGCAGGGCTGGGTGACCTCGGCGCAGTGTTTGGCACCGATGACCCGCGGTGGGCTAGTGCATCAGGGGTGCGACTTCTTGAGCACGTGGCCAGGCTCGTTCGTGAGGCCGGATTCACGATCGGTAATGGCAGTGTGCAGGTCATCGGAAATCATCCGCGGGTGGGCAAGCGGCGTGATGAAGCCCAACAGGTGTTGTCACAGGCCGTGGGAGCCCCGGTGCGGGTGTCGGGCACCACAGCCGACGGCCTTGGTCTCACCGGTCGGGGCGAAGGAGTGGCCGCGATGGCGGTTGCCCTCGTGAGTCCTACGCTTGCCCCATGACCGCCACCATTCCCGCAGAAGCATTTCCGCTGATCGACGGCCCTGAGTTCGCGACGATTGCGACGATCAATCCCGATGGCGAGCCGCAGCTCTCTGTCGTCTGGGTCGAGCGTGACGGCAATGACATTCTCGTGAGCACGGCCATGGGTCGGCAGAAGCATCGCAATCTGGAGCGCGACCCTCGCGTGACGATCCTCATCTGGCCCAAGGCGAACCCCTGGTCCTACCTCGAGGTGCGCGGCACCGTCTCGATGACGCAGGAGGGCGGCCGCGAGCTCATTGACCGGCTAGCCCACAAGTACACCGGTGCCGATCGTTACTCCAAGGACGATGGCACCGACAACGTGCGGGTGATCCTTCGGGTGACGCCCCGCAAGGTTGTTTTTCAGTAGCGGCGGAAGGCACGGCACCATCACTCCGGTAGCCTTCGGCGGTGCCGTTGAGACTTCACGACACTGCGACCAGGTCGGTCCGAGACTTCATCCCTCAGGTTGAGGGACGTGTCGGGGTCTACCTGTGCGGTGCCACCGTCCAGGCCCCCCCACATGTCGGACATGTGCGCAGCGGGGTCGCTTTCGATGTCATTCGTCGATGGTTGATGGCCAAGGGCTACGACGTCACGTTCGTACGCAACGTCACGGACATCGACGACAAGATCATTCACAACGCCGGACACGAAGATGTGCCGTATTGGGTTGTGGCGATGCGCAACGAGCGCGCCTTCACTCGCGCGTACGACGTGCTCGGCTGCTTGCCACCTACCTATGAGCCGCGAGCCACTGGGCACATCCCCGAAATGGTCGAGCTGATGCAGCGCCTGATCGATGTGGGTCATGGTTATGCCGCGAATGGCGATGTGTATTTCGATGTCCGCTCGTTTGACGACTACGGCAAACTGAGCGGTCAGCGCATTGACGACATGCTCGCTGCGAGCGATGCCGACTCCATGACAAAGCGGGATCCGCGCGACTTCGCGATGTGGAAGGGCGCGAAGCCTGATGAGCCTTACTGGGACACCCCCTGGGGTCCGGGCCGACCGGGTTGGCACGTGGAGTGCTCGGCGATGGCGCGCAAGTACGTAGGCGCCTCGTTCGATATTCACGGCGGTGGCCTGGACCTACTGTTCCCGCACCACGAGAACGAAATTGCACAGTCACGTGCGGCCGGCGACGGCTTCGCCCAGTACTGGCTGCACAACGCATGGGTCACGACCGCCGGCGAGAAGATGAGCAAGTCACTCGGCAACTCGCTGCTGGTTGATCAGGTCGTCACGCGGGTACGCCCCATCGAACTTCGCTACTACCTAGCCGGATCCCACTATCGATCGATGATCGAGTATTCCGACGATGCGTTGCGCGAAGCCGGTCAAGGCTTTCGACGTATCGAAGGATTCCTGCAGCGCGCCTTCGAAGGTGAGGAGCCGCAGGTCCAGCCGCAGGTGCGTCCCGCGGCTTTCGACGATGCGATGGACGACGACATCGCCGTGCCGCAGGCGCTCGCGGTGATTCACGAGGCAGTGCGCGCCGGAAACTCAGCCATCGCGTCTGGGGATGCGCGGACTGCTCGGGCTCAGGCGGACGCCGTCCTGGCCATGCTCAACGTCCTTGGGCTCAATCCATTCGCATCGCCGTGGGCCGGTGCTGCCGACAGTGATCGACAAACCGAGGTCATTGACGCACTCGTGAAGGTTGTGCTCGAGCAGCGCCAAGAGGCCCGAGCGCGCAAGGACTTCGCTGCGGCAGATGCGTTGCGCGACGGACTGGACCGCATCGGAATTCGCATCGAGGACACCGCATCGGGTGTCCGCTGGTCACTGGAGGACTAGATGGCCGGCAACTCGCAACGACGTGGCGCGACTCGCAAGGGCAATTCGCGCAAGGGGCCGAGCGTGGGCTCTGGCGGGCAGAAGCGACAAGGACTTGAGCCCAAGGGTCCAACCCCCAAGGCTGTCGAGCGCCAGCATCACCCCGCGGCCCGTCGAGCACGCGCGGCTCAGAAGCGCGCGGATGCGGCTGCGCCACGGCGTTCGTCCTCGCGACGTAGCGCAGGAAGCGTCCTCGCCGGGCGCAACCCGGTGGTCGAGGCGCTGCGCGCCGGAATTCCTGCGTCGGCGCTGTACACGCAGACCAAGGTGGAGTCCGATGACCGCTGGCGCGAGGCCATGCGCATTGCGGTGCGGATGGGCATCCCCATCCTCGAGGTCACCAAGGTCGAGCTCGATCGCATGACGGAGGGAGCCGTGCACCAGGGCCTGGTGCTCTCGGTTCCCGAGCATCAGTACTCCGACATCCATGTCCTCCTCAAGGGCACGCTTGTCATCGCGCTCGATGGCGTCACCGATCCCCGCAACCTCGGGGCTATCGCGCGCTCGGCGGCGGCGTTCAGTGCCGATGGCATCGTGATACCGACGCGACGGTCGGTCGGTGTCACGGCATCAGCGTGGAAGGCATCTGCGGGAGCGTTGGCACGGGTGCCCGTGTCGCAGGTCACCAATCTCACGCGTTCGCTTCAGGACTTTCAGAACGCGGGGTTCAGCGTTGTCGGCCTGGCGGCCGATGGTGATGTGACTCTGGCCGGACTTCCCGAGGCTGTCTGCACGGACAAGCTCGTGGTTGTCATCGGGGCGGAGGGAACAGGTCTTGGGCGCTTGGTCGGTGAGACCTGCGACTGGCGATTGAGCATCCCCATGGCCGGCGGCGTGGAGTCTCTCAATGCCGCGGTTGCCGCGAGCATCGTGCTCCAACGCGTGTACTCCGCTCGGTCCTGAACTCACACGGCGTGCAGCGCTCATGCCAGACTCCGGGGGTGAGTCGCCCCGTCATCGGACTGTCCACCTACCTCGAGCCAGCAACGTGGGGTGCGTGGGACATGCCCGCAGCCCTGCTGCCGCATTGGTATGTCGATCTCTTTCACGAGGCAGGAGCCAGCGTCGTCATGCTGCCACCGTCGGCAGACGCAGACGCGATCGGACGACTGGATGGACTGGTGCTGGTGGGTGGCGCCGACGTGGATGCTCGGCTCTACAACCAGGAGCCCCACCCCACCGCTGACAAGCCGCGTGAGTCTCGTGATGCCTCAGAGATCGCGCTGTATCGGCGTGCGCGTGAACTGCGTATGCCCGTGCTCGGTGTGTGCCGCGGCTTGCAGATGATGGCGGTCGCGCACGGTGGTGCGTTGCATCAAGACGTACCTGAGGTGTCGACGCTGATGCATCGTGAACGGCCAGGGCAGTTCGTCGATCACGATGCGACCATCGTGGCCGGAACCCTCGCTGCGAAGGTGTTCGGCGCAGGTGATCGAGTGATCAACTCCTCGCACCATCAGGCTGTGAGCGATCCGGGCGACCTTGTGATCAGTGGTCGCGCGGCTGATGGAACCGTCGAAGTGCTCGAGGATCCGTCGATGGACTTCTGCATGGGTGTGCAGTGGCACCCCGAGCATCCGGATCGGCGCAGCATCGATAGAGCACTCGTGGACACATTCCTGGATGCATCGCGCAGGTATCGCGCGCAGCAGACTTGACCTCGGTTACAGCGGTGTGACGTACGCCCCGCTGATGCCACCGTCGACAAGGAAGTTAGACGCGGTGATGAACGACGAGTCATCGCTGGCCAGGAATGCGACGGCAGCAGCGAGTTCATCAGGTTCGCCGAAGCGACCCATCGGGATGTGCACAAGTCGACGTGCAGCACGCTCAGGGTCTTTGGCGAACAATTCGATCAGCAGCGGAGTATTGACTGGCCCAGGCGAGAGCGCGTTGACGCGGATGCCTGACCGAGCGAACTGCACGCCGAGCTCGCGGCTCATCGCCAGCACGCCGCCCTTCGACGCGGTGTAGGAGATCTGCGAGGTGGCCGCCGCCATGGTGGCGACGAATGACGCCGTGTTGATGATCGAGCCCTTGCCTTGCTCGAGCATGTAGGGCAGCACCTCCTTGCAGCACAGGTACACGCTGGTGAGGTTGACCTCCTGGACGCGACGCCAGGCATCGATGCCTGTCTCCAGGATCGAATCGTCATCGGGCGGAGAGATGCCGGCGTTGTTGAATGCGATATCGACACTGCCGTAGGTGTCCTTGGCCATCTTGAACATCGCGGCGACGTCGTCGGCACTGGTGACGTCGGTGCGAATGAAGGTGCCACCGACTTCGGCCGCTGCAGCTGCACCGGATGTCGGCTCCATGTCTCCGATGACGACCTTGGCACCCTCGTCGGCGAAGCGTCGCGCGGTGGCCAAGCCGATGCCACTGCCGCCACCGGTGATGACGGCGACGCGTCCTTCGAGTCGACTACACTTGGACTTGCTCATGGCATTGCCTTTCGGTTGCGGTGAGTGAGAAGCAGGAGTGGTTACGGCTCGGTGCTGATGAAGACGTTCTTGGTTTCGGTGAAGGCATCGAGGGCGTCGGGGCCAAGTTCGCGCCCCAGGCCCGACTTCTTGTATCCGCCGAACGGTGTCCAGTAGCGCACCGACGAATGCGAATTCACCGACAGGTTGCCGGTCTCCACACCGCGGGCCACGCGGATGCCGCGGCCAAGGTCGCGCGTCCAGATTGAGCCGGAGAGTCCGTACTCGGAGTCGTTGGCCATGCGGATTGCATCGGCCTCGTCGTCGAAGGGGACGACGATGACGACGGGTCCGAAGATCTCCTCGCGGTACGCACGGTCACTCTCGGTGCCGGTGAGGACGGTGGGCGGGAACCAGTAGCCCTTACCGGTGGGCGCGGTGCCCTGGAAGGCGATAGGTGCACCGTCGGGCACGTAGGACGCAACGGACTCCAGCTGGCCCATGGTGATCAGCGGGCCCATCTCGGTGCGCGGGTCATTCGGGTCGCCGCAGACGAAGTTCTTGACGGCCGGCTCGAGCAATTCCATGAACCGGTCGTAGGCCTTGCGCTCGACCAGGATGCGCGAGCGTGCACAGCAGTCCTGACCGGCATTGTCGAAGACGCCCCCGGGTGCGCTGGCCGCGGCCTTCTCAAGGTCGGAGTCAGCGAACACAATGTTGGCGCTCTTGCCGCCGAGTTCGAGGGTGACGGCCTTGATGTGCTTGGCGCAGCCCTCCATGATTCCCTGGCCCACAGCTGTGGACCCGGTGAAGACCACCTTGCGCACGAGCTCGTGATCGACGAAGCGCTGGCCGACCACCGAGCCCTTGCCGGGAAGCACCTGCAGGACGCCTTCGGGAATGCCAGCCTCAAGCGCAAGCTCGCCAAGACGGATGGCGGTGAGCGGAGTGACCTCGGCGGGCTTGAGTACCACGGTGCAGCCAGCCGCGAGTGCGGGTGCCAATCCCCAACCGGCGATCGGCATCGGGAAGTTCCACGGCACGATGATGCCGACGACACCGACCGGCTCCTTGAACGTCATGTCGATACCACCGGCCACGGGAATCTGGCGACCGAAGAGGCGCTCGGGAGAGCCGCTGTAGTACTGCAGAACGTTGGCGACGTTGTTGACCTCCCACCGGGCATTGCCGATGGTGTGGCCGGAGTTGACGACCTCGAGCAATGCGAGCTCGTCCTCGTGCGAACGCACGATGTCGGAGAAGCGTCGCAGCAGGTTGGCGCGGTCGCCGGGTGCCACCTCGCGCCACGACTTCAGCGCCACGTTGGCGCGGGCGATTGCCTTGTCGGTCTGTTCGAGGCTCGTCGGTGCAACGGTGGTGACAACTTCCTCCGTGGCCGGATTGATGACGGTGTACATCGGTGCTCCCTGCGAGTTGGTGTGCGTGGAGACTACAGACGCTCAAAGCCGCGGTAGCGCTCCCAATCGGTGACGGCCTTACCGTACGCCGCGATCTCGATGCGTGCCATGTTGGCGTAGTGGGCCTGCACGTCGGCACCGAAGGTGTCGCGCACCCACGTTGACCCCTCCCAGAGTGCCAGGGATTCCGACATCGATGAAGGAACGCGATCTGCATCCAGTGCATAGGCGTTGCCGGTGAACGCATCCTCGAGCGTCATGCGCTTCTCGATGCCGTCGAGACCAGCCGCCACCATGCCCGCGACCGCGAGGTAAGGATTGACATCACCGCCAGGGAGTCGGTTCTCTAGCCGCAACGACGGGCCGTGGCCGACCAGGCGGAAGGCACACGTGCGGTTGTCACGACCCCACTTGAGAGCGGTGGGGGCGAAAGAACCCTCGACGTAGCGCTTGTAGGAGTTGATCTGGGGAGCCGACAGAAGCGTCAACTCACGAGCGTGCGAAATTTGCCCGGCGACAAAGGCGCGGCCGATGTCGGACATTCCGTCGGCGGAGGCGTCATCGGCCATCACCATGCTGCCGTCGGTGCCGCGGAACGACATGTGGATGTGGCACGAGTTGCCTTCGCGGTCATTGTACTTGGCCATGAAGGTCAGCGCCATGCCCGCCTGTGCAGCGATCTCCTTGGCCCCGGACTTGTAAATCACATGGTTGTCGCAGGTCCGAAGCGCATCGGCGTACTTGAATGCAATCTCATGCTGGCCGAGGTTGCACTCACCCTTGACGCTCTCGACGATCATGCCGGCGTTGGTCATCGCGTGGCGGATACGGGCAAGCAAGGGCTCCACTCGCGCCGTGCCCACCATTGAGTAGTCGACGTTGTACAGGTTGACCGGCGTGAGATCGCGATACCCGCTGAGCCAGGCCTCCTCGTAGGAGTCCATGAACACGATGAACTCGAGCTCGGTGCCGACGAAGGCCTGCATGCCGGAACGAGCAAGGCGGTCGAGCTGCTTGCGCAGGACCTGACGAGGTGATGGCGCAACCGGCTGTCCATCGTGATCGAGCACGTCACACAGCACGCCAACGGTGCCGGGATGCCAGTCGATGCGGTGCAGCGAGTTGAGGTCGGGGGCCATCACGAGGTCGCCGTAGCCGCGCTCCCAGGACGACATCTCGTAGCCATCAACGGTGTTCATGTCGATATCGACGGCGAGCAGGTAGTTGCAGCCCTCGGTGCCATGGTGCAGGACGTCCTCGAGGAAGAAGTCCGCATCGATGCGCTTGCCCGACAGGCGACCCTGCATGTCGGTGAGCGCCACCGAGATGGTGTCGAGGTCGCCGTCGGCGATCTCCTGGCGCACCTGATCGATCGTCAGGGGCTTGGGCCTGGCCATGGGGACTCCTAAGGATGGGTGGTCAGCAACGCTACTGGGTGAGTGAGGACGCCGGGGTGGTTCCGCAGCGGGCCCCGGTCATCTACGGTCGGGCGTCATGGGTGACGAGGGTGATGAGGTCGCGTCCGATCACGCGCGAATGGCGCGGCTGGAGTGCCTTCGCGGCAGCGTCGAGGTGACCCCGCTCCACGGCGGCATCACCAACCGCAACTACCGAGTGCGCTCAGCCGACGGCGACCTGGTCGTTCGTGTGTCGGATGAGGGCTCCGCTGTCCTGAATATCGATCGCCACCTCGAATACCTCAATACGGTCGCGGCCGCGAAGGCGGGAGCGGGGCCCGAGGTCGTGGAGTACCGGCAGGGCGAGGGACTGCTCGTGGTGCGCTGGGTTCAGGCGCAGACGTTTGAACCGGCCGATGTCGGCCGACACCTGCCGCGTATCGCGCAAGCGCTGCGGCTTCTGCATGCCGGACCGTCGTTCTCGGGACGGTTCGACATGTTCGCAGTGCAACAGCGGTACCTCAATGTCGTCCAGGAGCGTGGATTTCGCGTGCCCGACCGCTACGAGGAGTTCACCTCGCGCGTCGCCGCCATGCGGGCGGCGATGGCGCAGCGGGCAGAAGACCTCGTGCCCTGCAACAACGACCTTCTCGCGGGCAACATCCTCGATGCCGGCGATCGCCTCTGGCTCATCGACTACGAGTACTCGGGCCAGAACGAGCCGTCATTCGAGCTCGGCAATGTCTGGAGCGAGGCGTCTTTGCCGGTCGAAGCGCTGCCGGAGCTGATTGGTGCCTACTGGGGTGAGATCACCGCGGCCAA
>Ga0136641_1000154_pt1 | contig 29042 bp, 23 predicted proteins | sample EliLak1302023Y_FD_115312 | JGI IMG/M metagenome (GOLD analysis project Ga0136641, IMG submission 115312) | Freshwater microbial communities from Elizabeth Lake, Yosemite National Park, California, USA - 13020-23Y | ecosystem: Environmental > Aquatic > Freshwater > Lake ...
GCCGCGCCGTAGTTGGCCTGGCCGAAGTTGCCGTACAGGCCCGTGGACGAGGTCGTCATCACGATGCGGCCGTACTTCTGCGCCCGCATGATCGGCCACACCGCGTGGGTGCAGACGGCGGCGCCCATCAGGTGCACGTCGACAACCAGGCGGAAGTCGTCCATCGTCATCTTGGCGAAGCTCTTGTCGCGCAGGATGCCGGCGTTGTTGACCAGGATGTCGATGCGGCCCCAGGCCGCCATCACGGCTGTCACCATCGCGGCCACGGCGGTTTCGTCGCTGACCGAGGCGTGGTTGGCCATCGCTGTGCCGCCCGCCGCCCGGATCTCGGCCACTACGGCGTCGGCCGCGCTGATCTCGCTGCCGTCGGGCTGGGCGACGGGCCGGCCGAAGTCGTTGACCACGACGCGGGCGCCGCGTGCCGCCAGGGCCAGCGCGTGTTGACGGCCCAGGCCGCCGCCGGCGCCGGTGACGATGGCGACCTTGTCCTTGAAATTCATGCCGTTCCTTCAGGCTGTTGTGGATCGTTCGTCCAGGCCTCGCGCAATTCGCGCTTGAGCACCTTGCCGATGGCGCTGCGCGGCAGTTCGCCGACGAGCTTGAGCGCGCTCAGCCGCTGCGTCTTGCCCAGTTGGGCATTGGCCCAGGCGCGCAGCGCTTCTGCTGTTGTGCCGTGGCCGGCGTGGCGCACCACGAAGGCCACCGGCGTTTCGCCCCACTGCACCGAAGGCACGCCGACCACGGCCGCGTCGGCCACCGCCGGGTGCTGGCGCAGCACGGCTTCCAGGTCGCTGGGGTAGATGTTGAAACCGCCGCTGATGACCATGTCTTTGCGCCGGTCCTGCAGGATCAGGAAGCCGTCTTCGTCGAAGCGCCCGACGTCGCCGGTGCGGATGTAGCGCCGGCCTTCGCCATCGAACCATTCGGCGGCGGCCGTCAGGTCGGGCCGGCCGTGGTAGCCGCTCATCATGCCGGGCGAACGGCCGACGACCTCGCCGCTGAGCGCACTGGCCACGCCGGGCTGCTGCGGCAGTTCGACACCGTCTTCGTCGATGAGCCGGATGTCGTGGCCTTCTGAAGGCTGGCCCACGGTGTGCAGCTTGGTCGGGTGCAGGTGGGCTTGCAGGATCACCGTGCCGCCGCCTTCGGTCATGCCGTAGTACTCGGTCAGGGCACCGGGCCAGCGGGCCAGGATGTCGGCTTTCAACTCGGCGTGGAAGGGCGCGCTGGTGCTGAACTTGTGGCGGAAGCTGCTCAGGTCGAATTGCTCGAAATCGGGCCGCGCCATCAGGCGCTGGTATTGCACCGGCACCAGCATGGTGTGGGTGGCGCGGTGTTGCTGCGCCAACTGCAGATAGGCCCCGGCCTCGAACTTCGGCATCAGCACCACGCAGCCGCCCAGGGCCAGCGTGGGGATCACCGAGACCAGCGTGGTGTTGCTGTACAGCGGCGTGGCGATCAGCGTCACGGCCTCGGGGCCGTAGCCCGACAAGGCCGCGCGCTGGATGTGGGCCCAGCGCATGGCATGCGGCTGCACGATGCCCTTGGGCGTGCCGGTGGTGCCCGACGAATAGATCAGATTGAAGGGCCAGGCCGGGGCTATGACGACAGGCTGCGGCCGCGCGCCGGGCGGCGCCAGCCAGGCGGCCAGGGTCGGGCCGCTGTTGGCCGCATCCATGCGCAGGACGGTGCTGCCGGCCGGCCAGTCGACGCCCATCGCGGCCACCGCGCCGTCGATGAAGACGAGCGTCGCACCCGCGTCGGCCACCATCGCGGCCAGCTGCGCCGGCGTCGATGAAGGGGCCAGCGGTGCCGCTGCCAGGCCGGCCCGCAGCGCGCCGATGAACAGCGCCACATAGGCGATGCTGGACGCGCCACAGATCGCGATGCACTGCTGCGGCTGCAGTCCATCGCGCTGCAAGGCGGCGGCGACGCGGTCGCTCAGCGCGTCCAGCCCGGCGCAGTCCAGGCGCAGCCCATCGACGATGACCGCCGCGGCCTGCGGCTGGCGTGCCGCGTGTTCGGCGACCAGCGCAGACAGGTCGCGGAAGTCCGCATGCGGTGGGGCAGGGTGGTCTGGATTCATCAGGGCGGCTCGGTGCAGGGAAGACCAGCGAAGTGCGTCGATTCTAGGGACCGACAATGCGGTTCTCCGTCGCCTTCGAGACCCCGCCATGAACCTGTTCAACAGCCCCCTGCGCCGCCTGTCCGCCTGGGCCCTGATAGCCGCCGCGGCCTGCGCCAGCCCGGCCTGGGCCGCGCCCGATGCTGCCGTCTGGTCGGCCGTGCAAGTCCAGAAGCAGCCGCTGCTGGACACGCTGAAAGACCTGGTCGCCATCGAGTCGGGCAGCGGCGACCGCGAAGGCCTGGACCGCATCTCGCAACTCATCTTCGACCGCCTGCAGGCCCTGGGCGGCGCCGTCGAATTCATCGAACCCGGCGCCGACGCCTACCGCATGCACGACACGCCGCCGAAGATCGGCCGCATGGTCAAGGCGACTTTCAAGGGCAGCGGTACCCGGAAGATCCTGCTGATCGCGCACATGGACACCGTCTACCTGCGCGGCATGGGGGCCAAGCAGCCTTTCCGTATCGACGGCAACCGGGCCTATGGCCTGGGCATTGGCGACGACAAGGCCGGCGTGGCCGTCATCCTGCACACCCTGGCCACGCTGAAGGCGCTGAACTTCCGCGAATACGGCACGCTGACGGTGCTCATCAACGGCGACGAGGAAATCAGCTCGCCCGGTTCGCGCAGCAGCTTCGCCCAACTGGGCGCCGAGCACGACCTGACGATGTCGCACGAAGGCACCAGCATCAGCAGCGACCAGCTGTCCCTGGCCACCGCGGGCATCGCGGCGGTGACCCTGAAAGTCACTGGCAAGGCCAGCCACGCCGGCAGCGCGCCGGAGCGCGGACTGAACGCCATCTATGAGCTGTCGCACCAGATGCTGCAGACCAAGGACTTCAGCGATCCGTCGCGCGGCCTGAAGATGAACTGGACCATGGTCAGCGGCGGCACCAACCGCAACGTCATTCCGGCCGAAGCCAACGCCGCGGCCGACGTGCGCGTGGACAAGGTGGCCGACTACGCCGCCCTGGAGGCAAGGCTGCGCGAGACCATCAAGAAGCAGTTGATCCCGGGCACCCAGGTCGAGCTGACCTTCGAGCAGCGCCGTCCGCCGCTGGAAGTCAACCCGGCGCAGATCGCGGTGGGTCGCCACGCCACGCGCATCTACGCCGAACTGGGCAAGGTGCTGAAGGTGCTGGACGGCGTGTCCGGCGGCGGCACCGACGCGGCCTTCGCGGCCTTGAAGACTCAGAACCCGGTGCTCGAGCGCTTCGGCCTGCAGAGCTTCGGCGCGCACAGCAACGACGACGAGTACGTACTGATCGACTCCATCGAGCCGCGCCTGTACCTGGCCAGCCGGCTGATCATCGAGTTCTCGCGCGGCCTGGCCCGCTGAGGCTGACCGTGCCGGCAGCCTTGCGCACGATGCCGATGCCATACGGCGCCCACCCCGGGCGCCTGGCCCGCGCCGCGCTGGCGCTGGTCGCCCTGAGCCTGGGTCTGTCAGGCTGTGCCACGCGCTCGGCCGATGTGCTGCCGGTGGCGGTCAACCCGGCCGATTTCCTGGGCTGGGATTGCGACCGCATCGCCGACGAACTGGACCGCGTGCAGCAGCGCGCCGCCGAGCGCGCCTACACGGTGGACGAGCGCGCCGCCAACAACATCATTGCCCTGGGCCTGGGGGTCACCATCTTCTGGCCGGCCTTGGTGGCCCTGCGCACCAACGGCCCCGACGCCGAGGCGCTGGCGCTGCTCAAGGGCCGCGACGAGGCCTTGCGCGGGGCCGCCCGCGACCGCGCCTGCCCGCCGCCCGACAGCCAGCTGTCGGCCTCGCGCACCGCCGCCCTGCCGCTGGCGCTGGGCGAGCGCCTGGTCTACGAAGAGCGCAGCGGGCCGCGCGCGCCGGCGGTCGAGTGGGCCTTGCGCCTGACCGCCTTGCGGCGCGGTGACCTGGAGTACCGCAGCGAGGGCCCGCGAGCCCCACCCGGTGCCCCAGCAGTGGGCGCCCTGCGGCTGCCGGCCGGGGTGCCGGATGGCGTCTGGAATCAGACTCCGCTGGGCAACGTCACCGCGTCGCCCAACGGGGCGCTGCAGTGGCCGCGCCTGTTGCGCGCGGACCTGGACCTGGGCGGCGTCACCGCCGGCGACATCCTGGTCAGCGGCGACCCGGCGGCCCGGTCGCGCGTGCGCGGCCAGGTTGTGGCGGTCGGGCCGCAGACGGTGGCCGGGCGCCGCTTCGATGTGGCGGTGGTCGAACTGTTCGGCGATGCGCAGCGGGGCGAGGTCTCGACCCGGCTGGATGGCGTCATCGTCATCGACCGCAGCAGCGGCCTGCTGTTGCGGCTGGACCTGCGCAGCGCACTGCCCGAGTTCACGCTGCAGCGCCGCCTGATCCGGGTCGAGCCGGCTGCGCCTTGAGCCGCCGCTTGCCGCGGCGCGGAATACAGATCTTTACGCCGGGCCCACAGCGGCGATACGGTGGGGGCCGAGCATCCATTCCATGTTGAACCTGACCCCTGGAGCCGCCATGAACACGAACTCACGCACCCTGATGCACCGCCTGCCGCGCACGGTGCAGGCCCTGATGGCGACCTTGCTGGTCGCCGCCGCCGCTGGCCTGGCCGTGCCCGCCCACGCCCAACCCATGGGTGGCATGGCGGGTGGCCCGCAAGCCCCGCATGGCGGCGGCATGCGCGGCGATGGCCTGCACGGCGGTGGCATGGGCATGGGCGGCGCCCACATGGGTCGTGTGCTGGATGCGGTCAAGGCCACGCCCGAACAGCGCAGCCAGATCAAGGCCATCATGGATGGCGCGCGCACCGACATGAAGGCCCAGCGCGAAGCCGGCCGCGGCCTGCGCCAGCAGATGCAGGCCGCCTTCGCCCAGCCGACGGTGGATGCCCGTGCGGTGGAAACCCTGCGCGCGCAGATGCTGGCCCAGCACGACACCGCCAGCAAGCGCATGACGCAGGCCATGCTGGACGCCAGCAAGGTGCTGACGCCGGAGCAACGCAAGACCCTGGCCGACCTGATGGCCAAGCGCCAAGCCATGATGCAGCGCCACGCCAGCGAGCGTGCCACGCTGGACAAGAGCACCAAGTAGACTCAAGACGCCCAGCGCCTGCGCGCCGGGGCGTTTTTGCTAGCCGGACGCGGTTCATGAGCCACTTGCTGCTGATCGACGACGACTTGCGCCTGACCGACATGGTCAGCGGCTACCTGCGCAACAACGGCTACACCGTGGACACCGCCGGTTCGCTGTCGGCCGGTCGCGAGCGACTCAAGCAGACGCCCTATGACGCGCTGGTGCTCGACTTGATGCTGCCCGACGGCGACGGCCTGGACTTCACCCGCGAGCTGCGCAGCCAGGCCCGCTCGCGGCGTTTGCCGCTGCTGATGTTGACGGCGCGCGGCGAGCCGATGGACCGCATCGTCGGCCTGGAAATCGGCGCCGACGACTACCTGCCCAAGCCCTTCGAGCCGCGCGAACTGCTGGCCCGCGTCAAGGCCTTGCTGCGCCGTGCCACGCCCGACCGGGGCGACGACGAGGTGCTGGTCTTCGGCCGGCTGGAAGTCGACCTCGGTGCGCGGCAGGCGCGCCTGGCCGGCCAGCCCTGCGACCTGACCAGCCACCAGTTCGAACTGCTGATGGTGCTGGCCAAGAGCCCCGGCCGCGTGCTCACGCGTGACCAGATCATGGATTCCTTGAAGGGGCATCCGCTGGAAGCCTTCGATCGCAGCATCGATGTCCACATCTCGCGCATCCGGGCCTTGATCGAAGACGACCCGAAGAACCCCAAGCGGGTGCTGACGGTGCGCGGTGCGGGCTACGTCTTCGCCAAGAAGCAGGACGCGGAATGAAGCCGGGCCGCCAGCGGGCGCCCGATTAGCCCCCGATGCGTTCGCTCTACCTGCGCATCTACCTCACGGTGGTCACCGCGCTGGCGCTGTTCGCGCTGGTCTCGGGCTGGCTGGTGCAGCGCCACCTCGAAGAGCAGCGCCTGGCGGTGGAAGGCACGGTGCGCGAGCGCAACGAAGGTGCGGCGCGCGACCGCGCAGAAGCCTGGGGCGACCTGCTGGAGCGCGCCTTGCCGGCCGCCAGCGCAGCGCTGCCCGAACAGAAGGCGGCGCTGCGCGAATGGTCGCAACGCCTGCGCCTGCCGATGGCCCTGGACGACGCCCAGGGCCAGCGCATCGCGGTGTCCGAATCCTTTCTGCGCCGTGAATTCGACACGCCCGCGATGGCCGGCCGCTTGCAATCCATCCGCTTCGACGACGGCCGCCTGCTCTGGGTGCCCAGGCCCAATCCGCTGCGCCAGGCGGCTGTGGCGCGCGCCGCCGAGATGCACCCACCGGCGCCGTGGATGGGCGGCCCGCGCGCCTGGCCCAACGGTGTCGGGCTGGCGGCCTTGCTGCTGGTGCTGTTCCTGGCGGTGGCCGGTGGCGCCTACCCGGTGGTGCGGCGCCTGACGCGCCGACTCGAGGCGCTGAAGCAGGGCGTCGAGGCCTTTGGCGCCGGCGCCTTGCACCAGCGCGTGGCCGAAGACGGCCAGGATGAGGTCGCCGCCGTCGGCGCCAGCTTCAACCGCGCTGCGGGGCGCATCGAAACGCTCTTGCGTTCGCACCAGAGCCTGCTGGCCAACGCCAGCCACGAACTGCGCTCGCCGCTGGCCCGGCTGAAGATGGCCATGGCCATGCTCGAAGACGCCCATCCCGAGCAGCGCACCGCCTTGCGCCAGGAAATCGAGACCAACGTGGCCGAACTCGACGCGCTGGTTGAAGAAGTGCTGCTGGCCAGCCGGCTGGACGCCACCGCGCCGGCCGAGCACCACGACCGCGTCGACCTGCTGGCTGTGGCCGCCGAAGAAGCGGCCCGCGTCGGCGCCCCGGCGCAGGGGGCCGACCTGCAGGTGACAGGCGACGAACGCCTGTTGCGCCGCGCGCTGCGCAACCTGCTGGAAAACGCCCGCCGCTACGGTGGCGACGAGGTCGAGGTGCAGGTGTCAGCCGCGGGCACGCAGGTCGAGGTGCGCGTCTGCGACCGCGGCCCGGGTGTGCCCGAGGCCTATCGCCAGCGCATCTTCGAAGCCTTCTTCCGCCTGCCCGGCCACGCCGAGCGCGCCGGCGGTGTGGGGCTGGGCCTGTCGCTGGTGCGGCAGATCGCCGAGCGCCACGGCGGCAGCGTGCGCTGCGAAGCGCGCGAGGGCGGCGGCAGCAGCTTCGTGCTGGCCTTGCCGTCGGGCTGAGCCGCGCGTCGGCGCCGATGTCACCCCGGCGTCACCTGCGGGCGGCCCGGCGCGCGGTCGGTCGCGGCCACACTGGGTGCCATCGTCATTCCGATCGGTGCGCCATGCCCAAACCACGCAAACTGCACCACCTCGCTGCCGCCCTGGCCCTTGCGCTGGGCAGTGCCGGCGCCGGCGCCACGTTGCTCATCGACGCCTTTGCCGACGCCAGCCCGGCGGGCTTCACCAACTACGGCCTGTTCGAGACTTCCAGCGTGCAAACCGGGACCATGGTCGGCGGTGCCCGGTTTGAAGGCCTGCTGTGCTACTTCGCCTGTGACTACAACGCGCCTTACCGCGCCGCACTGACCGTCGGCGATGGTGCGCTGGCCGTGGCACCGCCGCCGGCGGGCTTGGCCACGACCCGGGTGCTGTGGGGCGATGTCACCCCCAGCCCGACGCTGTTCCCCTTTGCCCCGCTGGGCCTCGACCTGAGTAGCGAAAACGCCTTCGAACTGCACTTCGGCAGCGTGTCGGGGGATCTGCTGGTGCAGTTCGTGGTGGTCAGCGCCGCTGGGCAGTCCATCTACAGCCCACTGCTGAACAACCCGGGGGTGGTGCTGCACGCCGGCGCCGGGCAGACCCTCACGTTGCCTTTCAGTGCCTTCGTCGGCGTGGCCGATTGGTCCGCTGTCGCCGGGCTGGGCCTGGTCCTGGGCGGCAACAACGGCCACGGTACCGAGGCCGCGCTGGCCAGCTTTGCGCTGGAGTCGGTGTCGGCCGTGCCCGAACCGGCGGCCGGCGCCCTCGGGCTGGCCGGCCTGCTGGCCCTGGCCGCTGCGCGGCTGCGCCGCCGCCGCTAGCTGCCCACACCAGCCAGGGGATGTCCCTGGCGGGGGTTCAGGGGTATGTTGCGGCAGTCACGCCATGGCCGCCGCCCCTGCAACCCCCCCGTCGCCCGCGCGCACCACTGGGCCGTCTGCGCCCGACGCGCCGGTGCGCGGCGCCGTGCAGGACGAACTGGCCCGCGTGCTGGCCGCACCCGCGTTCGCCGGCGCGCTGGCCCATCAGCGCCTGCTGCGCCACCTGGTGCAAGGCATGCTGGACGGCCGCGCCGATGAACTGAAGGAGATGCTGCTCGGCATCGAGGTCTTCCAGCGCCCGGCCTACAGCTTCGACCCGCGCCGCGACAGCATCGTGCGGGTCGAGGCGCGCCGTTTGCGCCTGCGCTTGCGCCGGCACTACGCGGCCACGCCGCTCAGCCCGCTGCAGATCGTGCTGCCCACCGGCAGCTACCGGCCGCTGTTCGTGGCCGCGACGCCCGACACTGCACAGGCCCGCGCCGTGGAACTGGTCGAGCGTGGGCTGTTCTTCCTGCGCCAGGGCCACGAGGCCGGCCACCGCAAGGCGCTGGCCCGCTTCGAGGCTGCCGCGCTGGCCGAGCCGGGTCACGCGGCGGCCCACGCCGGCGTGGCGCGGGCCTGGCTGCAGCTGGTGGCCACCAACCTCGAAGCACCCCAGCCCGGTGTGAACCTGGCCTTGGCCGCCGTGCGCCGCGCGCTGGCGCTGCAGCCGGCACAGGCCGACGCCCTGGTGCTGGCGGCCCAGCTGACCCATCGCTTCGAGTTCGACTGGCCCGCCGCACGCACCTTGTTCGCGCGGGCCGCCCGAGCTGCCCCCGAGTCGGCCTATGTGCACCACGCCCAGGCCCTGTCGCTGATGATGCGGGCCGACTTCGACGGCGCCGATGCGGAACTGGCCCGTGCCCGCCAGCACGACCCGCTGCACCTGGGCTTGCGCGCCCACCAGGCGCTGCTGCACCTGTACCGCCGGCAGTGGCCGGCCGCCACGGCCGTGCTGCGCGGGCTGCTCGACATGAGCGCCGACAACGTGCTGGGCATGAGCCTGCTGGCCTATGTGGCGCTGTGCCAGGGCGACGCCGCCAGCGCGCGGGCCCAGTACGAGCAGGTGGCTGCGCAGCATCCGGCGCTGAGCATCGGCCCGCTCGGCGCGGTGCTGGCCCTGGCCGCAGGGGGCCAGCCTCGCGCCGCCCGTTCGGCGCTGGACGCCCTGGTGCAGGCCTGGTCAGGGCGCTACCTCAGCCCCTACCAGCTGGCCATGGCCGAAGTCCGCCTCGGCCAGGCGGCAGCCGGGCTGGCCTTGCTGCAGCGCGCCGTGGACGAGCGCGATCCGAATGCCCTGTGCCTGCCGGTGGACCCGGCCTTCGACAGCCTGCACGACGAGCCGGCGTTCAGGGCCCTGCGCCAGCGCGTGCTGGGGCTGGCGTCCGGCCGTGCGGCGCGGGGCGCGGCGCTCACCGGGCCGCTTGCCGGCCTTCCTGGCGCATCAGCCACAGCATCAGGGCGCTGAGCGCGACGCCGGCCAGCACCAGCCCGCTGGTCGACGCGAACCAGAAGCCGCGTGCGCCCTGCAAGGCGGCCGGCACGCTGCCCGGCACGTTGAAGGCCAGCGCGTAGCCACCGCCCAGGCCCACACCCCACAGCGCGGCCACGTAGATGGCCATCGGCAACACGGTGACCTTGTAGGCCCGCAGCACGAAGGCGGCGATGGTCTGCGCCGCGTCGGCGACGTGGAACACCGCCACCCAGGCCAGCAGCGGCAGGGCCGCGGCGATGACCACCGGGTCCTGCGTGTAGAGCCGCAGCACCGGTTCGCGCGCGAACAACATGCCGGCGCCCATCACCGCCGCCACGCCGCAGCCCAGCAGCAGGCCATGCCAGCCCAGGCGGCGCGCCGCGGCCGGCCGCTGCGCGCCGATGCGCAAGGCCACCAGCGTGCTGGTGGCATTGGCCAGGGCCAGCGGCATCATGAACATCAGCGAGACCAGGTTGACCGCGATCTGGTGCCCGGCCACCGGCGTGGTGCCCAGCCGGGCGATGAAGATGGCCATGAAGGAAAAGCCCGTGACTTCCACCAGGATGCCGCCGCCCATCGGCACGCCCAGTTTCAGATGCTGGCGCAGCGTCGGGCCGTCGGGGCGGTGCAGGCCTTGGCCGAAAAGTTCGAAGGGGTCGTAGGTGCGGTCGCTGCGCATCACCAGCCAGGCCACCAGCACCTGCGTCCACATGGCCACGGCGGTGGCGATGCCGCAGCCCAGCACGCCCAGCGCGGGCAGGCCCAGCGGCGGTACGCCGAAGACCAGCGCCGCCGACAGCGGCAGCTTGATCAGCAGCGCGCCGACCTGCAGCGCCATCACCGCCTTGGGCCGGCCGACTGCCGTGTTGAAGGCGCGGTAGACGGTGAAGAGCAGGGAAGCCGGCAGCGAAAAGGCCAGCGCCAGCAGGTAGCCTCGGACCTTGTCGGCGACCTCGGGGCTGACGCGCGACAGGGCCAGGAAAGGGTAGGGGAAGGCCAGCAGCGTGCAGCCCAGCAGGGCCAGCGCCGCCGCGATCCACAGCGCCTGGTGCACCTGCCGACCGGCTTGCGCCGGAAGCCGGGCGCCGGTCAACTGCCCGACGATGGGCGCCAGCGCCATCAGCACGCCCATGAAGCCGATGAAGGTGCTGATGTAGGCCGAAGCGCCCACCGCCAGCGCGGCCAGGTCGGTGGCCGAAGCGCGCGCCACCAGCAGGGTGTCGATGGTGCCGAAAGCCAGCACCGAAACCTGCCCGATGAACACCGGCCAGGCCAGCGGCGCGATCTGCCGCGCGCTGTCCAGCCAGCGGGTGTCCGGCGGCCCGTCCGCAGCCGGGTTGGCAGTCAAGGCCGTGGCGCTGCCGGCCCGGCGGCTGAGTCAGTTGCGGGCGGCGATGGCGCTTCGAAGACCTCGGGCGGCGGGTGGTCCGTGCCGCTGGCCTGGCGGGCGCGTTCGGCATAGCGGTTGAAGCGCCAGGCCTTGCCCTCCATGGTGATGCGCCGCCAGACGCTGCGCTTTTCAGCCGGGCTGTAGCCGGGCCAGTGCTGCACTTCGTCGAAGCTGCGGCCGCAGCCCTTGCACTGTTCGTCACCCTGGCTGGTCGAGCAGATGGCGATGCAGGGCGCGTCGGGCGTGCTGTCGTACCAGGCCAGCCAGGCGTCCCGCGCCTTCGCCGGCATGCTGTGCTCGTCGCACAGCGGCTCGCGGTAGTACACCATCAGCCCATAGATCTCGGCCAGGGCGCGCACCTCGGCGCAGGCACTGATGCCATCGAGCGAGGGCGAACGTTCGCGCCACCAATTGATGGCGGCTTCGATGTCGGTGATGTGGATGCCGGGCATGTGACGCGTTCGAGGGGGGAGGCGGAGTCTACCCAGGCCGCCCTGACCCTGCGACGGTGTCGCTGCATGGGCCCCGGCGGGCCGCTCAGGCCGGCGGGTAGCCGGCTTCCACCAGGCTGGCCACCACGGCCTCGCGGGCGGCGCCCGTGTCGACCTGCACGCGGTGCTGGGGCAGGTTGGCCTGCACCCGGGCGGCCGGATCCACCGCGTGCACGGCTTCGGTGATGGCGCGCACGCAGTGGCCGCAACTCATGTCGGGAATCTCGAAATTCAGCATGGTCGAGCCTGGCTTGTCAGCATATTGAAGCAAACTGTTGTTCGCACCGTGTGGACATGGTGCCAGTTCGACCCATGTCAAGCCCATGACACCGACCACCACCCTCCTGCCTGCCCAGCCGGCGGCCGCCGCGGCCCTGGCTGCCGAGTGGCGCTTCGCCATCGAGGACATGAGCTGCGCGTCCTGCGTGGCGCGGGTCGAGAAGGCCGCGCTCAAGGTGCCCGGCGTGACCCAGGCCAGCGTCAACCTGGCCAACGAGACCCTGAGCCTCAGCGCCGCGCCGGGCTTCACGCCGGCCGCCTTGATGACTGCCGTGCAGGCCGCCGGCTACGGCATCCACGCGCTGGACGCACCCGCGCCGCCGCCGCCCCGCTACAGCGAAGGGGCCCGCCTGGCCGCCGCCGCCCTGCTGGCCTTGCCGCTGGCGCTGCCGATGCTGGGCCTGCTCTTCGGCCGGCACTGGATGTTGAACGGCTGGCTGCAACTCGCCCTGGCCACGCCCGTGCAGTTCGCGCTCGGCGCGCGCTTCTACCGCGCCGCTTACAGCGCGGTGCGCGCGGGCAGCGGCAATATGGACCTGCTGGTCGCCATCGGCACCAGCGCGGCCTACGGGCTGAGCGTCTTCGAGCTGCTCAGCGCCCCGGCCGGCGGCATGCCGGCGCTGTACTTCGAGGGCTCGGCGGTGGTCATCACGCTGGTCCTGCTGGGCAAGTGGCTGGAAGCGCGGGCGCGCCGCCAGACCACCTCGGCCATCCGGGCGCTGAATGCGCTGCGGCCTGAAACGGCGCGCATGCTGCGCGGCGACCAGGAAGTGGCGGTGGCCCTGGCCGAGGTGCGCGTCGGCGACGTGGTCGTGGTGCGCCCCGGCGAACGGCTGGCGGTGGACGGCGTGGTGGTGCTGGGCGCCAGCCACGTCGATGAATCGCTGATCACTGGCGAAAGCCTGCCCGTGGCGCGCGAAGTCGGCCAGCAGGTCACCGGCGGCGCCATCAACGCCGAAGGCCTGTTGCACATCCGCACCACGGCGGTCGGCGCCGAATCGGTGCTGGCGCGCATCGTGCGGCTGGTCGAATCGGCGCAGGGCAAGAAAGCGCCGATCCAGCGCCTGGTCGACCAAGTGAGTGCGGTCTTCGTGCCGGTGGTGCTGCTCATCGCGCTGGCCACGCTGCTCGGCTGGGGCTGGGCGGTCGGCGACTGGCGCACGGCGGTGCTCAACGCCGTCGCCGTGCTGGTCATCGCCTGCCCCTGCGCACTGGGCCTGGCCACGCCGGCGGCGCTGATGGCCGGCACTGGCGTGGCGGCGCAGCGCGGCATCCTGATCACCGACCCGCAGGCGCTGGAAGTGGCCCATGCCTTGCGCGTGGTGGCCTTCGACAAGACCGGCACGCTGACCGAGGGCCGGCCGCAGCTGGTGGCGGCTGAAGGCCTGGACGCGGCCTCGGCCGCCGAGCGCCGTGCGCTGCTGGAAGCGGCTGTCGCCCTGCAGTCCGGCAGCGAACATCCGCTGGCCCGCGCGGTGCTGGAAGTGGCCCGGGCCGAGGGCATCACGGCGCTGGCCGCCGACGGCCTGCAGGCGGTGGCCGGCCGCGGCATGACGGGCGAAGTCGGTGGCACGGCGCTGCGCCTGGGCAGTGCGCGCTGGATGGCCGAATCGGGCGTCGATCTGGCTGCGCTGAACGACCGCGCTGCGGCGCTGGCATGCGCGGGCCGCACGGTGTCCTTCGTCGCGGCGATGAGCCCAGCCCCGCATGCGCTGGGCCTGCTGGCCTTCGGCGACACGCTCAAGCCCGGCGCGCTGGCCGCGGTGCAGCGCCTCCAGGCGCTGGGCGTGCGCGCGGTGCTGATCTCGGGCGACAACCGCGGCAGCGCGCAGGCCGTGGCGGCGCTGCTGGGCATCACCGACGTGCGCGCCGAGGTGCTGCCCGAGGACAAGGCCCGCATCGTGACGGCGTTGAAAGGCGACGGCCGCGTGGCCATGGTCGGCGACGGCATCAACGACGCCCCGGCGCTGGCCGCGGCCGACGTCGGCATCGCCATCGTCCACGCCGATGGCAGCGGCACCGACGTGGCCATGCAGGCGGCCGGCATCACGCTGATGCGCAGCGACCCCGGCCTGGTGGCCGACGCCATCGACATCTCGCGCCGCACCACCAGCAAGATCCGCCAGAACCTGTTCTGGGCCTTCGCCTTCAACGCCATCGGCATACCGCTGGCGGCGTTCGGCGAACTGAACCCGGTGCTGGCCAGCGCGGCGATGGCGCTCAGCAGCGTCAGCGTGGTCAGCAACGCGCTGCTGCTGCGGCGCTGGCGCGGCACGGCCACGCACTGACTGCGGGCCGGGCATCGCGCTCGCGTCCTGCGGGCGCGGGCGCGGACTTTGGATAGAGTCCGCGCTTTGCTGGCACAGCGGGAAACTCGATGCAACGCCCCAGAATTCAAGATCGCCTGCGCCTGTGGTCCGCCGCGCTGTGCCTGCTGGGCGCCGCCGGGGCCGCCCAGGCCCAGACCAGCACTGAACGCCCCGACGGCCAGCGCGAGAACACGCCGCGCTGGCACGCCCTGACCGGTGCACGCCTGGTGCTGGCGCCCGGCAAGGTGGTGGAAAACGGCACCCTGGTGCTGCGTGACGGTGTCATTGTCGCGGCCGGGCGCGACATCGCCGTGCCCGCCGGCGCGCGGGTATGGCAGCTGGACGGCAAGACGGTCTACGCCGGCTTCATCGACCTGGCCAGCACGCTGGGCGTGCCCGCCGCGATGCGCCCGGGCCGTGCCGGCCGGCCGTTCTGGGGCCTGGCGGCCGAATTGCCGCCGGCGCCGCCCAACCCCGCCGAAGCCCCGCGCCGCCTGAACGGCCGCGTGCTGGCCGCGCGTAACAACGCCGTGCGCGCCGAGCAGGACGTGGCGCAGCAGCTCGAATTCAAGGCCGACGAGATCAAGGCCGTGCGCGACCTGGGTTTCACCACGCTGCTGACCGGCCCGGCCAGCGGCATCTTCCGCGGCCAGGGCGCCTTGGTCGCCACCGCCGAGCCGCGCGACAGCAAGGCGCTGGTGATGGTGCCGCGCGTCGCCCAGCACCTGTCCAGCGAAATCGACCCGACCGCCGACAGCGCCTACCCGGCGTCCCTGATGGGGGCAGTGGCCCTGTTGCGCCAGACGCTGAGCGACGCCCGCTGGTACGGCACGGCGGTGGCCGCTGCGGCGAAGAAGGGCGGCGAACGCGTCGAGCCCAATGCCACGCTGGAAGCGCTGGCGCCGGTGCTGGACGGCAGGCAACTGGTGGTCTTCGCGGCCGGCGACGAGCAGGACTACGCCAACATCACCCGCTTGCGCGACGAATTCAAGCTGCGCGTCGTGGCCCAGGGCAATGGCCACGAGTACCGCCGCGCGGCACAGCTGAAGGCGGCCGGGCTGCCGGTCATCGTGCCGCTGGCCTACCCGGCAGCGCCCGAGGTCGAAAACCCGGACAGCGCCCTGGACGTGCAACTGCAGACGCTGCAGCACTGGGAACAGGCGCCGTCCAACCTGGCGCTGCTGGACCGCGCCGGCGTGACCGTGGCCATCAGCGCCACCGGCTTGAAGGACCCGACCAAGGAGTTCTGGCCTCGCTTGCGCACGGCCATCCAACGCGGCTTGCCGGCCGACGCGGCGCTGGCTGCGCTGACCACGGTGCCCGCCCGCCTGATCGGCGAGCAGGCGCGCCTGGGCACGCTGGAGGCGGGCCGCATCGCCAACATCGTGGTCGCCAGCGGCGACCTGTTCACCAGCGACGAGGCCAGGGTGGAGCTGGCTTTCGTCGATGGCAACCCGCTGACCACCGAAGGCTGGGACCGCTACGATGCCCGCGGCACGTGGACGGTGGACGCCGCCGGCGGCGCGGCGCAGCGCTGGGAGATCACGGGCACGGCCGACAAGCCGGCCTTGGCCATCGACAGTGCGGCCTGCGAGCTCAGCGTGCGCGGCGTGCAACTGGTGTTGCGCCTGCCTTGCGGCAAGGCCGCAGCCGGCCCGGCCAGCACCGTCGTCGCCGAAGGCCGCGGCAGCCGGCTGCTGGGCACCCTGCAAGCCGGCAGCGGCGCGCAGCAACCCTGGTCGGCGCAGCGCACGGCGGCCGCGGCCGCCAAACCCGCCAGCGCCGCTGAAGCCCCGCCGCCCGCCCCTGCCATCAGCTACCCGGCCGGCGCCTTCGGCATCACGCCGCCGGCCCAGCCGGCGGTGCTGCTGCTGCGCAACGCCACCGTCTGGACGCAAGGCCCGGCCGGTCGGCTGGCGCGGGCCGACCTGCTGGTGCGCGGCGGCCGGATCGCCGCCGTCGGCACCGATCTGGCGGTGCCGGCCGGCGCCCTCGTCATCGACGCCGCCGGCAAGCACCTCACCCCCGGCCTGATCGACGCGCACTCGCACGTCGCGATGCGCGGCGGCATCAACGAGGCGACGAATTCGGTGACCGCCCAGGTGCGCGTCACCGACGCCGTGGACGCCACCGACATCGACATCTACCGCGGCCTGGCCGGCGGTCTGACGACCTCGCACGTGCTGCACGGTTCGGCCAACACCATCGGCGGGCAGAGCCAGCTGATCAAGCTGCGCTGGGGCAGCGACGCGCAGGGCCTGGTCTTCGAAGGCGCGGTGCCGACCATCAAGTTCGCGCTGGGCGAAAACGTCAAGGGTTCGAACTGGGGTGGCCGCCGCTACCCGGTCACGCGCATGGGCGTGGAGCAGGTGCTGCGGGATGCCTTTGCCGCCGCCCGCGAGTACCGCACGGCCTGGCAAGCCTGGCGTGACCGGCCGGCCGGCCAGCCGGCGCCGCGCCGCGACCTGCAACTCGACGCGCTGGTCGAGGTGCTGGACGGCCAGCGCCTGGTGCACATCCATTCCTACCGCGCCGACGAGATCCTGATGTTCGTGCGCCTGTCCAAGGAACTGGGCATCCCGGTGGCGGCCTTCCAGCACGTGCTGGAAGGCTACAAGGTGGCCGACGCGATGGCCAGCATCAACGCCGGCGGCTCGACCTTTTCCGATTGGTGGGCCTACAAGATGGAGGTCTACGACGCCGTGCCGGGCAATGGCGCCATGATGCACAAGGCCGGCGTGCTGACCAGCTTCAACTCCGACAGCGCCGAGTTGCACCGCCGCCTGAACACCGAAGCCGCCAAGGCCGTGAAGTACGGTGGTCTGGGCGAAGTCGAAGCGCTGAATTTCGTCACCCTGAACCCGGCGAAGCAACTGCGCATCGAGCAGCGCACCGGCTCGCTGGAAGTCGGCAAGGACGCCGACTTCGTGGTCTGGAGCGGTCACCCGCTGTCCACCGCCACCCGCGCCGAGCAGACCTGGATCGAAGGCCGCCGCTACTTCGACCTCGGGCAAGACCTGCAGTTGCGCGCCGCCGCGCAAACCGAACGCGAACGCCTGCTCGCCAAGGCTTTGCCGGCGCGCCTGGCGCAGCTGGGCGGCGGTGCGCCGCCACCGCCCAAACCGCCCGCCACGACGCTGGCGCAGGCCGACGGCCAGGGCGACCCGGCCTGGCACGCCTGGTTCGACCAGGCCCGCGCCCAACGTGGCAGCTACAACGGCATGAATGCCTGGTACGAATGCACCGAGGACGCACGATGAGCCGCCAGCCCTTCCCGATCTCCCGCCGGCTGGCCGCCCTGTTGGCGGCCAGCCTGGTGACGCTCACGGCGCTGGCTTCCGACCAGATCACGCCACCGCCGCAAAAACAGGCCCTGCTGATCACCGGCGCCACGCTGCACACGGTCAGCGGCGCGACGATCGAAGGCGGCAGCATGCTGGTCGAGCGCGGGCGCATCCGGGCCATCGCTGCGCCGGGCGACACGCTGCCCGCCGCCGAGACCGGCCCGGCCACCGTGCTGGACCTGCGCGGCCGCCACGTCTACCCCGGCTTCATCGCGGCCAACAGTTCGCTGGGCCTGGTCGAAGTGCAGGCGGTGCGGGCCACCGTCGACACCACCGAGATCGGCGTCATCAACCCCAATGCGCGGGCGCTGGTGGCGGTCAACGCCGACAGCGAACTGCTGCCGGTGGCCCGCAGCAACGGCGTGCTGGCGGCGCTGGCGGTGCCGGGTTCGTCGACCTTCGGCAGCATCGCGGGCACCTCGGCGCTGCTGCAGATCGACGGCTGGACCTGGGAAGACATGGCGCTGGTGCGTGAGGTCGGCCTGCACGTCGTGCTGCCCATCCTGCGCACCAACAGCGACGTGCTGAGCGGCTCGCTGGAGCCTTTCAAGGACGAGATCCGCAAGCTCAGCGCGCAGCGCCTGCAGCTGATCGATCAGGCCTTCGACGCCGCCGCCGCCTACGCCCGGGCCCGCGTCGCCGAGCCGGGGGCCACGCCGCGCGACCCGCGCTGGGAAGCCATGCTGACGGTGGTGAAGGGCGAGCGGCCGGTTTTCGTGCACGCCGACGACGCGGCGCAGATCCGCTACGCCCTGGGCCTGGCCGAACGCCATGGCCTGAAGCTGGTGATCGTCGGCGGTGCCGACGCCGCGCGCTTCGCGCCGGTGCTGAAGGCGCGCGGCGTGGCGGTGGTCATCGCCGGTGTGCACAGCCTGCCGCAGCGCCGTGACGATGCCTATGACGCGCGCTACACGCTGGCCGCGCAACTGGCGCAGGCCGGTGTCGTGTTCTGCATCGCCGGTGAAGGCAACGCCTTCGCGGCGTCGTCCGAGCGCAACCTGCCCTACCAGGCCGCCATGGCCATCGCCTACGGTCTGCCGCGCGACGAAGCGCTGAAGGCCATCACCCTGTATCCGGCGCAGATCCTGGGTGTGGCCGACCGCCTGGGTACGCTGGCGCCGGGGCGGCTGGCCAGTTTCATCGTCACCGACGGCGACCCGCTGGAAATCGCCACTCAGGTGGAACGCGTGTTCATCCAGGGGCGCGAGGTCGATGTGGGCAACCGCCAGCGGCGCCTGGAGCAGAAGTACCGTCAAAAAGCCGCCGCCACGGCAGCGCCCTGAGCGGCCCGGCCTGGCGGGCCGCCGCGCGCGGGTCCTGGCGGGCGCCGGGACGCGCTGTCTGGCTAGGGTTTGAAGGCCGCCGACCCGCTTGCCGGACGCGCGACCAGCTGGACAGGCCCGTACCAGGCCAGCGCGGTCGACGCTGTGTTGTCGCTGTCCGTCATGATGCCCACCGCCAGCAAGGCGCCAGGGGCCTCGCCGAAGGCCCGCTCGAAATCGGCGCGGATATCGCGTTCGTAGTCCAGCCAGCGGTTCAGGTTGCGGCTGCCGGACTCCATCACCAGCTTGCGGATGCGGTCGGTCCGGGGGTTGATGACCACCGAACCCGGTTCCTGCTGGTTGCTCCAGACGTACATCAAGGTGGCGTAGGGCATGGCCTCGCCCGTGAAGGCCTGGGACAGCTCGGACAGCAGCGCGTTCTTGGCCGAGAACTTGGCGCGATCGCCTTCGAAGGCCAGCACGATGCGCACCGGCGAATCGTCCAGATCGCGTTGCGCCAGGTCGGCGCCAGCGATCAGCGCGGGCACTTTCCAGGCGAAACGCAGGCGGTCCAGGTCGGCCGCCTCGACGCGCACCCGCTGGCGCAGCATGCTGGCCGATGACATGGCGTGGGCTGCCATGGCGCTGCGGCCGTCCACCTGAACGGGGCTGTACAGGCTGGCTTTCTTGCCGGGGAACTCGGTGTGCGTCCACAGTGCAGCCCGTTCAGAGGCCGCCGCATCGCCACCGACCGGCGCCACGGCCGGGTTCCACAGCAGGGTGGCAGCGGCTGCCGGTGCAGCCGCTGCCGGGTCGTCGTCGACGCCCGATTCGGCATCGGGTGCAACCGTGGCGCAAGCCGACACCAGCAGCAAGCCCAGGGTCGGCAACAGCCGGCGCCCGGCGGTCATCGGGCCAGCCAGGGCAGGGCGGACGGAGACCGGGCCATCGCGTTCACATCCCGGCGTAATTCGGCCCGCCGCCGCCTTCGGGCGTGACCCAGACGATGTTCTGGGTCGGGTCCTTGATGTCGCAGGTCTTGCAGTGCACGCAGTTCTGCGCGTTGATCTGCAGGCGGTCGCTGTCGTCGGGGTTCTTCACGTATTCGTAGACGCCGGCCGGGCAGTAGCGGCTCTCGGGCCCGGCGTACTTCGCCAGGTTGATGGCCACCGGCACGCGGTCGTCCTTCAGCGTCAGGTGGGCCGGCTGGTCTTCTTCGTGGTTGGTGTTGCTGATGAACACCGAACTCAGGCGGTCGAAGGTCAACTGGCCGTCGGGCTTGGGGTAGTCGATGCGCGTAACCTGGCTCGCGGCGTGCAGGCGCGCGTGGTCGGGCGTCTTGCGGTGCACCGTCCAGGGCGGGCTCTTGAGGCCCAGCTTGGGCAGCAGCCACTGTTCGACGCCGGTCATCAGCGTGCCGATGGTGTTGCCCTGCTTGAACCACTGCTTGAAATTGCGCGTCTGGTTCAGTTCATCGAATAGCCAGCTCTTCTCGAAGGCGGCCGGGTAGGCGCTGAGTTCGTCGCCCGAACGCCCAGCCTGCAGCGCGGCGGCGGCGGCTTCAGCCGCCAGCATGCCGCTCTTGATGGCGGCATGGCTGCCCTTGATGCGCGCCGCGTTCAGCATGCCCGCGTCGCAGCCCACCAGGGCGCCGCCCGGGAAGACCAGCTTGGGCAGGCTCAGCAGGCCGCCGGCCGAGATGGCCCGCGCGCCATAGCCGATGCGCTGGCCGCCTTCGAGGTGGGCGCGGATGGCCGGGTGGGTCTTCCAGCGCTGCATCTCCTCGAAAGGGCTGATCCAGGGGTTCAGGTAGTCCAGCCCGGTGACGAAGCCCAGGGTGACCTTGTTGCCTTCCAGGTGGTACAGGAAACCGCCGCCATAGGTGTGCTCGTCCATCGGCCAGCCGGCGGTGTGCACCACCAGGCCGGGGCGGGCCTGGGCGGCCGGTATTTCCCACAGTTCCTTCACCCCCAGCGCGTAGCTCTGCGGGTCGCGGCCCTTGTCCAGTTCGAAGCGGGCGATCACCTGCTTGCCCAGATGGCCCCGTGCGCCCTCGGCGAAGACGGTGTACTTGCCCCGCAATTCCATGCCCAGCTGGAAGCCGTCGTGCGGTTGGCCGTCCTTGCCGACGCCCAGGTTGCCGGTGGCCACGCCGCGCACCGAACCGTCTTCGGCATACAGCACTTCGGCACCGCTGAAGCCGGGGAAGATCTCCACGCCCAGCGCTTCGGCCTGCTCGGCCAGCCATTTGCTGACCGCCCCCAGGCTGATGACGTAGTTGCCTGCGTTGTGCAGGCAGTCGGGGATCAACCATTGCGGCGTGACCGTGGCCCCGTCGGCCTTCAGGAAGGCGACCTCGTCGTGCGTCACCGGCTGGTTCAGCGGGGCGCCGCGTTCTTTCCAGTCGGGGAACAGTTCGGTGATGGCGCGGGGGTCCATGACGGCGCCGCTGAGGATGTGGGCGCCGGGCTCCGAGCCCTTTTCCAGCACCACCACCGAGAACTCGGCGTTCAGCTGCTTGAGGCGGATGGCCGTGGCCAGGCCACCGGGTCCGCCACCCACCACCACCACGTCGTAGTCCATGCTTTCGCGGGGACCATATTGGGACAGGATTTCGGCAGGGCTCATGGGGGCGGGTTCCGCGCGGGGCGGTGCTGTCGGGGGCAGCGCGGATTCTATGAGCCGGCCCCCAGTTCGTTACCATGACCCACGGGATTCCCGGGTGTCGGGACGGTCAAGATGGCAATGGACGTGGTCGATTACGAAATCAAGGGCGGCGAGATGCAGTTCGTCGAGGTCGAGCTCGACCCTGGCGAGGCTGCCATTGGCGAAGCGGGCAGCCTGTTCTTCATGGAAGCGGGCATCACCATGGACACCGTTTTCGGCGACGCCAGCAGTTCGGGCGACGGCGGTCTGTTCGACAAGCTGCTCAGCGCCGGCAAGCGGCTGGTGACGGGCGAATCGCTGTTCACCACCGTTTACTTCAACCAGGGCGCCCGCAAGGCGCGGGTCGCTTTCGCGGCACCCTACCCGGGCAAGATCCTGGCCATGGATCTGCGCCAGCTGGGCGGCACGCTGATCTGCCAGAAGGAAGCCTTTCTGTGCGCAGCACGCGGCGTGAGCCTCGGTATGGCCTTCCAGCGCAAGCTGGGCGCCGGCTTCTTCGGCGGCGAAGGCTTCGTCATGCAGAAGCTCGACGGCGACGGCCTGGCCTTTGTACACGCCGGCGGCACCATCCTGCGCCGCGAACTGCAGCCGGGCGAGACCCTGCGCGTGGACACTGGCTGTCTGGTGGCCTACACGCCCGGTGTCGACTTCGACATCCAGTACGTCGGCAAGATCAAGACCGCACTCTTCGGCGGCGAAGGCCTGTTCCTGGCCACCCTCGGCGGGCCGGGCACGGTGTGGCTGCAAAGCCTGCCGTTCAGCCGTCTGGCCTCGCGCGTCTTCGCTGCGGCACCGCAGCATGGCGGGCGCAAGGAAGAGGGGGGTCTGCTGGGCGTGACGGCCGCTGGCGGCCTGCTGGGCGGCGGGCTCCTGAGCGGGCTGATGTCGGGTGACGACGAGTAGCCGCAGCCCCCGGGTGACGCCGGCCGCACCGTCTGTGGCCCGTGTGGCGCGGCGTTGGCGGGTCCTGCTGCTGCTGCTGATGGCGGCCTTGCAGGCCCCGGCCTGGCCAGCCGGGTCGACTTCGGTGCTGCTGGAAGACCTCACCGGCCCGGAGTTGCGCGAGCGCATTGCTGGCGGCGCCACCACGGCGCTGATCCCCATCGGCGGCACCGAGCAGAACGGGCCGCACCTGGCGCTGGGCAAGCACAACGTGCGGGCCCGCTTGCTGGCGGTGCGCATCGCGCAGCAACTGGGTGACGCCATCGTGGCGCCGGTGCTGGCCTACGTGCCGGAAGGCAGCATTTCGCCGCCGACGCAGCACATGCGCTGGGCCGGCACGATCAGCATCCCCGATGCCGCTTTCGAGGCCCTGCTGGCCGGTGCCGCGCGCAGCCTGCGCGCCCATGGCTTGTGCCACATCGTGCTGCTGGGTGAGCACGGCGGCTACCGCAGCAGCCTGGACCGCGTGGCGGCCAGCCTCAACCGGGAATGGGCGCCGCGCTCGGCCTGCCGCGTCCACGCGCTGCCCGAGTACTACCGCGCCGCCGTTGCGGGCTATGCACAGACGCTGAAAGCGCAGGGCTACAGCGCAGCCGAAATCGGCACCCATGCCGGCCTGGCGGACACCGCCTTGACGCTGGCGCTGGACGCGTCGCTGGTGCGCAGCGACAGGCTGGCGCAAGCCGGCGCGGCCCTGCATCCCGACAATGGCGTGGCCGGTGATCCGGCCAAGGCCACGGCCGAACTGGGACGGGCCGGTGTCGAACTGATCGTGCGCGCCGCCGTGGCGGCGGTGCGTGCGGCGACCGGGCCGGCCAAATAGCCGTCGTGCGCGGCCCAGCGCGCGCGGTGCGCGCGACGGGGCCAAAATCCAATCCAGACTGAGGAGTGACGACGATGATTTCGATGACGAAGACGCGGCCTGGCACCGTGGCCGCAGCGGCCCGCGCGGCCGCGGTGCTGGCAGGCAGCATGCTGGCGCTGGTGGCGGCCCAGGCTGCACCGCCAGCCCCGTCAGCCCCGCCCGCGGCAACGGCCAACGTCTACAGCACCAGCGCCGCCGACAAGCTGAGCGCGGTGGTCGCGGGCGACCTGGAGCGCATCTATGTGCCCAACCTGCGCAGCGGCGACGTCTTCGTCATCGACCCGGCCAAGATGAAGGTCGTCGATCGTTTCAAGGTCGGCATCGGCCCGCAGCACATCGTGCCGGCCTGGGACCTGCGCACGTTGTGGGTCACCAACAATGCCGAGAACACCGACAAGGGCAGCCTGACGCCGATCGACCCGCGCAGCGGCAAACCGGGCCAGGCCATCGCCGTGGACGACCCCTACAACATGTACAACACGCCCGACGGCAAGTCGGCCATCGTGGTGGCCGAAGCCCGCAAGCGCCTGGATTTCCGCGACCCCAAGACGATGGCGCTGCAGTATTCGATCGCCACCCCGGGCTGCCCCGGCATCAACCACGCCGACTTTTCCATCGACGGCAGGTACGCCGTCTTCACTTGCGAGTTTTCGGGCACCCTGGCCAAGATCGACCTCGAAGGCCGCAAGGTGGCCGGCTATCTGAAGCTGGAGATGCCCAAGACGCGCATCAAGGAAGTGCCGGGCGCGCCGCGTACGCCGGCGGGCGGGGTGTGGGAGCCGGGCGAGAGCGAGATCTGCACCGTCACCAAGGGCATGCCGCAGGACATCCGCATCTCGCCCGACGGCAAGCGCTTCTACATTGCCGACATGATGGCCGACGGCGTGCACATCATCGACGGCGACGCCTTCAAGCAGATCGGCTTCATCCCGACCAGCATCGGCGCGCACGGCCTGTACCCCAGTCGCGACGGCAAGCGCCTGTATGTGGCCAACCGCGGTTCGCACAAGGTTCGCGGTTCGCGCCTGGGCAATGGCGGTGTCACCGTCATCGACTTCGCCACCGAGAAGGTGGTGGCGCGCTGGCCGGTGCCGGGCGGCGGCAGCCCCGACATGGGCAATGTCAGCGCCGATGGCCAGTGGTTGTGGCTGGCGGCGCGCTATGACGACGTGGTCTACCGCTTCGACACGGGCACGGGCGAGGTGACGCAAATCAAGGTCGGCAGCGAGCCGCATGGCCTGACGGTGTGGCCGCAGCCCGGCCGCTACTCGCTGGGCCACACCGGAAACACGCGCTAGGCCTGACCGTGTCAGCCGTCTTCGATGCCTTCTGGCGCGCTGCCGCCTACTGCCTGCACCCGCGCGTGATGTTGTGGTCGCTGCTGCCGCTGGCGGTGGCCGGTGGCGCGGTGGCGGTGCTGGGGTGGAATTACTGGGAAAGCACGGTGTCGGCCGTGCGGGGCGCCCTGGAGCGCTGGTCGCTGGTGGCGGCGATGTTGCAGTGGCTGGAGTCGGTGGGCGCCACCCAGCTGCGCACGCTGATGGCGCCGCTGATCGTCGTGGCGCTGTCGGTGCCGGTGGTAGTGGTCGTGACGCTGTTGCTGGTCACGGTGCTGGTCACGCCGACGGTGGTGCGCCTGGTCGGCCTGCGCCGTTTTCCGACGCTGGAACGCAGCCAAGGCGGCTCGTGGTGGCAGGGCCTGCTGTGGTCGCTGCTGTGCACGGCGGCGGCGCTGCTGGCCTTGCTGCTCAGCGTGCCGCTGTGGTTCGTGCCGCCGCTGGTGATGATCCTGCCGCCGCTGATCTGGGGCTGGCTGACCTACCGCGTCTTCGCCTTTGACGTGCTGGCCGCCCACGCCACAGCCAATGAGCGCCGCCTGCTGATCCGCCGCCACCGCCTGCCGCTGCTGGCCATGGGCGTGGTCTGCGGCACCATGGGCGCCCTGCCTTCGCTGCTCTGGGCGCTGAGCGCGGCCACCCTGATCTTCGCGCCCGTGCTGGTCATCGTCTCGGTCTGGCTGTACACGCTGATCTTCGCTTTCGCCGCGTCGTGGTTTGCCCACTACCTGCTGGCCGCCCTGCAGCGCCTGCGCGCGGCCCCCATGCCCTTCGTGGCGCCCGTCATCGACACCCCCAACACAGCACGGAGCACAACGTGAAAATCGGACTCATCATCGTCGGCGACGAAATTCTCTCGGGCAAGCGCGCCGACAAGCACATGCCCAAGGTCATCGAACTGCTGGCGGCGCGCGGCCTGATGCTGTCGTGGGTGCACTACGCCGGCGACGACCGGCCGAGCATCACCGCCGCCCTGCGCCAGGCCTTCGCCGGGGGCGACCTGGTGTTTTCCTGCGGCGGCATCGGTGCCACGCCTGACGACCACACCCGCCAGTGCGCGGCTGCGGCGCGCGATCTCGAACTGGTGCTGCACCCGGATGCCAAGCGGCTGATCCAGGAGCGCATGCGCGAGACGGCCGCCGAGCAGGGCATCCCTTTCGAGCCCGAGCGGGCCGACAACCTGCACCGCCTGAACATGGGTGTCTTCCCGGCCGGCTGCACGCTCATCCCCAACCCTTACAACAAGATTCCGGGCTTCTCGGTGGCCGATGTGCACTTCGTGCCCGGCTTCCCGGTGATGGCCTGGCCGATGATCGAATGGGTGCTGGACCACCGCTACGCCCATCTGCACGGCGGGGCGCGCAGCCTGGAGCGCTCGGTCATCGTCTTCGGCGCGATGGAAGCCAGCCTGACGCCGCTGATGGAAGACATCGAAGTGCGCTACCCCGGCGTGAAGGTGTTCAGCCTGCCCAGCGTGGACCACCCGGAGTACGGTCGCCACATCGAACTGGGCGTCAAGGCCGCCGTCGATCCGCAGGCGGCCTATGCCGCCCTGAAGGACGGCCTGCAGGCTTACGGCAGCCGATTGGGCCCCGAATTGGTGCGACTTTAGAGCCCGTTTGGCCCTGATATGGTGCGGCTTGCTGCACCGCAACCCGGCGCTGCGTGCGCGGCACCGTCGCTGGAGACGCCGGCGGGTACGGGCATGCTTTCTGCTAAATTTCCAGGTGCCTTGTCGGGGCTGCCCGCCTTCGGCAGACAGCCCCCGCACCCTTACCGACCCACAAGCCCCCGCTAGGAGAGATCTGCATGGCAAAAACTATTGCCGACGTGATGAAGATGGTGAAGGACAACGAAATCAAGTTCGTTGACTTCCGCTTCACCGACACCCGTGGCAAAGAACAGCATGTGACCGTGCCCGTTTCCGCCTTCAGCGAAGAGAAGTTCGAATCCGGTCACGCGTTTGATGGCTCGTCCATCGCCGGCTGGAAGGGCATCGAAGCCTCGGACATGCAGTTGATGCCCGACCCCAACACGGTCAACATCGACCCCTTCTTCGAAGAGCCGACGCTGATCCTGACCTGCGACGTCATCGACCCGGCCGACGGCAAGCCCTACGAGCGCGACCCGCGCAGCCTGGCCAAGCGCGCCGAGGCCTACATGAAGAGCACCGGTCTGGGCGACACCGCCTACTTCGGCCCGGAACCCGAATTCTTCGTCTTCGACGGCGTGCGCTGGAAGAACGACATGTCGGGCTGCTTCGTGAAGATCGAATCCGAAGAAGGTGCCTGGAACACCGACAAGGAATTCGAAGGCGGCAATATGGGCCACCGCCCGACCGTCAAGGGCGGCTACTTCCCGGTGCCCCCGGTCGACAGCTCGCAGGACATGCGCTCGGAAATGTGCCTGGTGCTGGAGTCGCTGGGCATCCCGGTCGAAGTGCACCACCACGAAGTGGCGAACGCCGGTCAGCTGGAAATCGGCACCAAGTTCAGCACGCTGCTGCAGCGCGCCGACTGGGTGCAGCTGCAGAAGTACGTGATCCACAACGTGGCCCACGCCTACGGCAAGACGGCCACCTTCATGCCCAAGCCCATCGTCGGCGACAACGGCAGCGGCATGCACGTGCACCAGTCGGTCTGGAAGGACGGCGTCAACCTGTTCGCCGGTGACGGCTACGCTGGCCTGAGCGAATTCGCGCTGTACTACATCGGCGGCATCATCAAGCACGCCCGCGCGCTGAACGCCATCACCAACCCGGGTACGAACTCGTACAAGCGTCTGGTGCCGGGCTTCGAAGCCCCGGTCAAGCTGGCCTACTCGGCGAAGAACCGCTCGGCCTCGATCCGCATCCCGTATGTGGCGAGTCCGAAGGGCCGTCGCGTGGAAGCTCGCTTCCCCGATCCCCTGATGAACCCCTACCTGGGTTTCAGCGCGCTGCTGATGGCCGGTCTGGACGGCGTGGAAAACAAGATCCACCCGGGCGAAGCCGCCACCAAGGACCTGTACCACCTGCCGCCGGAAGAAGACGCGAAGATCCCGACCGTCTGCAACAGCCTGGACCAGGCCCTGGACTACCTGGACAAGGACCGCGCCTTCCTGACCAAGGGTGGTGTCTTCACCGACGCCTACATCGACGCCTACATCGAGCTGAAGATGCAGGAAGTCACGCGCTTCCGCATGGCCACGCACCCGGTCGAGTTCGACATGTACTACTCGCTCTGATCGCAGCCTGCGCAGCGCAAGACGGGCCCTTCGGGGCCCGTTTTTCATGCTGCCCCACAATCCCCGCATGCAGCCCAAGCAAGCACTACTTTTCCCGGGTCGCCTGCTGGCACTGGGTCTGGCCCTGTGGTCGGCCACGGCCGTGCAAGCCCAGGACAAACCGGTCTACCGCTGCCCCGGGCCGCCGGTGCTCTACACCGATGCGATGACGGCACAAGAGGCCCGCGACAAGGGTTGCCGCACCATCGAGGGGGCGCCCATCACCATCGTGCCGGCGACCCGGCCGCGCACGCCGGCGGCGGCTTCGGGCGCCCTGGGCCGGCCCGGCGACGGCAACCGCGTCGACCCGGCCGAACAGCGCTCGCGCGACAGCGACGCCCGGCGCATCCTGGGCGAGGAACTGCGCCGCGAGGAAGACCGGCTGGCGCAGCTGCGGCGCGACTTCAACAACGGCGAACCCGAACGCAACGGCGACGAGCGCAACTACCAGAAGTACCTTGACCGCGTGGCCGAGATGAAGGCCGCCATCGTGCGCAAGGAGGCCGACGTCGCGGCCATCCGGCGCGAGCTGGGCAAGCTGCCGCCGTGAGCCCTTCCCCGGCAGCCCTCGACGGCGCCCCAACGGGTTTCGAGCCTTTCGACCAACTGGCCAGCATGGTGGCCCTGGTGGCGCCGGGCGGCCAGTGCCTGCAGGCCAATTCGGCGCTGGAGAACGTGGTCGGCCTGTCGCGCCGGGCACTCAAGCGCAGCAATGTGCTGGACTGGCTGGTCGACCCCACGCAGTTGCGCGAAACGCTGTCGCTGGTGGCCGGCAACCAGGTCGCCACCAGCCGTTTCGATGCCCAGATGAAACGCCTGCCCGCCGGCAGCGCCGACCTGCCGGTGCACCTCATCGTCAGCCAGACCGAAGGGCCCGACCGCGTGCTGGTCGAGATGATCGAGATCCAGCAGCAGACGCGCATGGACCGCGAGGAGCGGACGCTCGGGCTGGCGCAGGCGAACAAGGAGCTGGTGCGCAACCTGGCCCACGAGATCAAGAACCCGCTGGGCGGCATCCGCGGCGCGGCGCAGTTGCTGGCGATGGAGATCACCTCGCGCGAACTCACCGAGTACACGCGGATCATCATCCAGGAAGCCGACCGCCTGCAGGTCCTGGTCGACCGCCTGCTGGCGCCGCACCGCCGGCCGCAGGTGGTGGCCGACGTCAACATCCACGAGGTCTGCGAGCGGGTGCGCTCGCTGGTGCTGGCCGAGTACCC
>Ga0136641_1000155_pt1 | contig 28988 bp, 6 predicted proteins | sample EliLak1302023Y_FD_115312 | JGI IMG/M metagenome (GOLD analysis project Ga0136641, IMG submission 115312) | Freshwater microbial communities from Elizabeth Lake, Yosemite National Park, California, USA - 13020-23Y | ecosystem: Environmental > Aquatic > Freshwater > Lake ...
CTGGACCAAATGGATTTGTTGATTGTGGATACAGTGGTGCAAAATAAGTATAGGATTGTGAAGCTGTAAATAACCCTGTGCCTTCAAACAAGGGATTAGCTGTATGGAACATTAATAACGTAGTTGTGCCAGTAAATGATCCTGCCACGTTTGCTCCAGAAGTTCCCACAGTGTTAGCAGTTAATGTCTGCGTTGGGGGTGTAAAGTTACCTGTGTACAAGGCCTGATTTTTAATTATTCTAAGATTAGATAAATTACCAGTATAGTCAGTTGTCATGGAAGCGGCGGTACCCCATGTGGTATCAAAACCCATGCCTATTGCTAATCCTTTTCCTGTAACATTTGTATCATAAAGTGTTGATGTAGTGGACAACGTTAAACCCTGTACTCCATTAACAAATCCACGTATTATAGTACCTTGTCTAGATACTGCTATATGGTTCCAAGTATTAGGACCAGTAATTGCTCCCATCAGACCATTAGGGGCAGCAATCGGTATAGTAAAACCAAGAGTGATAGTTGCAGCACTGACATTTGAAATTGTAACTACATAAGTTGAATTATCTATAAATGTAGCACTTTGTAATGTTAATAGACTAGTTTGTACTCCGGTAATTGCAGCACTTGGATTACCATTTGCATTTGCTGTTTGGGTTGCTGTTAAATTTGAGGGAGGCGTTGCAAAATTACCAGTATAAACTGCTGTCCCTTTAACAATACGTAGGTTTGAAATATTTCCTCTGAAATAACTACCATCAGCGTTAACGTTGGCATAATAAGTTCCGATATATAATGTACCACTAGCGCCAGTACCAGCATTAAAACTAGCGGTTGAGAATGCCGAACTTCCGTTGATGTACATGGTAAAGTTGCTGCCAGATCTTACGGCAGCAATATGTGTCCAAGAATTCAACGGAATTTGGCTAGCAGGAGTTGTGTAGTTATTGGCCCAGGCCCAGCTTCCGCTGTTGGTCTGCCATGTTAAACTTCTATCAGTATTGACCCCCAAAAACCAATAAGTTGAAACGCCCGGGGTGCCTAATGTTAATAAAGTATTGTTACCGTTGGCAGTGACATATATCCAACATTCAACAGTAAAGTCTCCGCCTGCTCCTAGATTATAGTTAGCAGTTGATGGTGTTGTTAGGTATTGACTAGTGCCATTAAAAGTTCCATAGTATGTATTGATCGTACCAGCCACACTGGCCACAATATTATCTGGCCTGCTGCCTAAAAATGAATTATTAGATGTAAATCCACTAAAGTAAACATAAGGATATGTGTACAAAATTTGGTAACTAGCAGTACTAATATTTGTTGTTTGTACTTCACCTTTGTTAATTATAAACATGGCGTTGTTGTATCTATTGGTTGGTCCGCCAAGGCCGCCGTTTGTATACATCCAAAATTCTAAAGTAAAATCATTTGGTAAATGTAATTGGCTGTATGGTGCTATTACCAGTCCACTCTTAGATCCCATGCCATCAAGCCAAACACTGTATCCTGCTATGGTAGCAGTGGATGACATACCAGTCTGCACTATGGGCAAATCATTATAAAATGGACTAAATGTAGATGTAGACGGATATCCGCTTCTTATCATATTAAATGAATGAGGACTGTAGTCTACAGCCATTAATGGGCTATTGGCGGTTAACAACGAAACACTACCAGTGTTGTTAAACGGATTTAGAATACTTATTACAGGTCCGTTAGCTAACGGCGGTCTACCTGGTGTTACTGTAGTAGATATATTATTCCACAAACTAGCATCATTGTAACCAAAGGTAGATGAAGGGTTACCGGCGTTTATATATGAACTAGTCAATAATAGTGTTGTATAAGTTCCACTGCTTATGGTCAACGGATTTGTAGGTGGTGCAAAATTCCTTGAATATACAGCAGCACCTACTACCACTCTAAAATTACTAATATATCCAATAAATGAAGTTCTATTAGGCGCACTAGACATACCACCAATTGTCCAAGTGTTATCACCAGCAGATGTTATTGGACCAAAATAAGTTCCAACACCATTAGCAATTCCGTTAACAAATACAGATATTGCGCCGCTGGCACGGGTTATGGCAATGTGATTCCAAATACCAACTTGTATAGGGCTTGGGATACTTATTTGATTGGAAACGGTATTGTTATTGGTAATGCCGTTTATCTGTAATGTATATGTAGAAGTAGTGGCTCCTGATATAATTGAATTACCTGCATACAATACCATACTACCAACAGTAGATGTACCTGTTGAGTTGGCAGTGGAAAATACTACTGGATAATATCCTGAACCTCTATGTGCGCTATTATTAATCCATAATTCTATAGTAAAATCTTGATTTAATGCGGGATACAACAATGCATTAGTTACTGTTAAGTATGATGCAACTCCTGGTAGTAGAGGTCCGGGTGCTGGGAAGTATATACTTCCGGTATTGGCATATGGTCCACTGCTACTATATGCCAACGCATAATTAGTACTGGTACTTAATGTTGAACTATAAGATAACCCTAATCCATATGTTGAGTTATCAATTAGTGATGAATTTTGTAATGTTAGCAAACTAACATAACTTGCAGTAGAAATAGCAGCACTTGGGTTTCCATTAACGTTGGCCAATTGAGTAACTGTCAATGAAGATGTACTGGTAGTAAAATTACTTGTATATACAGACAAGTTTTTAACTATACGCACATTTGACATAGCCCCAGTTAACATTTGATCATTAGAATTGGGATTCCCGCCAAGATATATTGGGGTTGTTGCAGAATAATTGTAACTTGTTGTTGTTGTTGCTTTAGCTAAGCCATTTACATAAGTTGTTAGATTAGAACCCGACCTAGTTATAGCAAAATGCTGCCAACGCTGTAATAAAAATGTACTTGATACAGTAGATCCTGTTGTAACAGAGGTGGTGGATTCATTCCAATCAAAGGCGCCGGTTACATATATAATAAATGAAAATTCGCCAGAACCATATGTTCCTTGACTGATAGCCCTAATACCTGCTGCGTTAAATGCGTTTATGTAAATCCAGCCCTCAACTGTAAAATCACTGGCTCCCAATGACAGCACTGGATTAGCTGCAACAGTTGCATGTCTTGTTGAGGTATTGAAACTAGCGAAATATCCAGCGCCCAGGTTAAACGGCACTGTTTGCAACGACATTGTAACTGCGGCAGGATTGCCTATTGTTAATGCATTTACTGATCTATCAATAATTGTACTATCTTGAAGAATTAAAACACTGGTATTTGTTGTCAGCGGTATTGCAGCACTTGGAATTCCACTGACACTGGCCAATTGCGTAGTTCCAAATACCGTTGTACTGGTATTAAAAGCACTTGTATATAGTGCAATACCTCTAACAATACGTAAGTTACTAATATAACCGTTTAATGCTAATCGTAAAGTTGGGTCAACCGCTGCACCTACAGTATAGACACCACCACCATTAAACATATTAATACCAATAGAAACTGCTGGCCCCGCAACACCGTTAATATACGGAGCCATATTATTTCCTTGGCGAACTAATGCAATATGATACCATCTAAGAGCCACTAAACTTTGCCCAGCAGATGTTATTGGACCGCTTGTACCACCATTACCCATGATAAATTGCATGCTGCCGCCAGGTTGAATATTAATACTGATTGAACCATTTTGAGTTCCAGAGTTACCATCTTTATTAATTAAAACAACGACGTTAGTTGTATTATTAAGATAAACCCACGCTTCTATGGTCCAGTCAGGTTGACCAGTTGCTATGTCAGTAGAACCACCTACAGTACCAGGTATAGTTAAGTATTGTGTAGTGCCATTAAAACTGCCAGCGTATCTTTGGCTAACACCACCAAATGGTACAGGTTGTAATAACATTGGAATTGTAACTTGAGTCACGGTAGACGCATATGTACTGCTGTCTGAAATAGTATTAGTTTGCAATGCCAATAAAGACACATAACTTGCTGTAGAAATAGCGGATATAGCAGTTTGACCACTGATTGTTTTTACACTATTTTGAGTATTTTGAAATGCCAATGTGGGCAAAGTAAATGTACTGGTATTGTATAGTCCAACGCCTTTGACAATTCTAATATTAGAAATATTCATGGCTTGTGGGCTACCTGGAATAACATCAGTACGTGAACTTATGTAAAATAAACTGGCGGCACCTACTCCCAATGCGCCGTTATTAGTAACTTGTGCAACTACCATGCCATTTAAGAAACATCGAATTGAAGAACCAATTCTTGACATGGCTATATGATACCAAACACCTACAACTAATGTAGGACCAGTAATAGCACCACTGGCCGATGTCCAATACTCTAAAACTGGACCGTTCATTATAAATCCATACTGTGGGGAAACAGACCCCCCCGAGTTCCAACCTTTTTGTAATATAACTCCGCGAGTTGCAGCAGCAAACGTTGAAGTAAGGTTGACCCAACATTCTATTGTAAAATCTGGTTGTCCAAGATTTAAATCAAATGGTCCACCAACAACGTCACTACCTAATACTGACAGCCATTGTGTGGTGCCATTTGTAACCAAGCTGCCACCTCCCCCATTGATTGGAGGGCCCACTGCACTAAATGTTGCACTAACTGTATTAGTTAGCGACCAACCAGTAACACTGCTATCAGCTATAAAGGATCCGGCCGATGACATGTTTAATAACAATACTGTACCAGTAGTAGTAGTTAAAGGATCTACTGGCACTGATGGATATACTGCTACACCTTTAACTACACGGACATTGCTCATGTAGCCTGTAAAATATCCAGGATTTTTACCATCATCAAAATATCCAATATAACCGGTATTTAATGGAGCTGTGTAATTCCATGCAGCAGTACCTGTTGAACGGGCTACAACTGAACCGTTTTTATGCATGGTAAGTATATTACCGTTTTTAACTACGGCAATATGTGTCCAGTCATTTAAAGGAACTCCGTTACCAACACCACTAACTATTAAATCATTAGTCCATGTGCCACTGGCATTGCTGGCAAAAGCAAGTGAATTACTTCCGCCAAGATTTAAAACATATCCACTAAGACTTGTAGCAGCAGTTCCAAACAACGAGCAATTAGAGTATGCAGTCATATAGACCCATCCCTCTATGGTAAAGTTATTTGTACCTAGGGCAAATAATGTACTACTTGGGATAGATAAGTATTGACTACCATTAAATGTCGTAAAATATGACAAAAATGATGTAGTTGCAGTGACTACGTTAGCAGATGCACTCGAATCTGTTAGATAGCTACCAGCACTGGGTACATTTAATAACAACTGCGTACTTACTAAATTACGTGTAACAGGTTTTAATGGACTAGTGGGTGTTTGGAAATTTGGATATATCAATCGCCTGCTTACTCTAACATTGCTAATATAACCGTTAAAATATTCAGATGGTGAGTCAGTGTATGTTCTTCCAACAGTAATACTTGATGATGGAATACTGTATGAAGATCCAGTTGTAGATTCTAAAACCCCATTGATATAAAGATTAACAGTGGGGCTGAGTGGTGCAATAGATACAGACACACTAGTACTGACAGAAGCAGTAGTTGCACTTGTTGGCACTGAGGTTGAATACGTGGGAGCACCAACAACAGCCGTAGTAAGTGGCGAGCTGCTTGAATCAGCTATATATGCTGCTGAACTATTTGCCAATAATAGTAATGATGTATTATTAATATTGAACAATGGAATTTGAGGAGTAAAGTTTGCAGTGTAAACTGCTGTATTTTTAACTACTCTAAAGTTAGTAATAGATCCGTTCAGTAGTACAGATGTATTATAATATCCCCCTACCATTAAATTAGTTGTATAATTATAATCAGTTGTATCACTAGCAGTTACAAGATATCCAATACCATTAACATACAAAGTAAGTACAGTTCCGTTACGAACCAATGCTATGTGAATCCAAGTATTTGCAGTTAAGGTACCTGCAGAAGCAGAAATGGTGCTGACAGTATTAGTCCCTAATTGTGCTTGCCAAGAACCGGTTACATAAGATACTGATATTCCAGTCTGACCAGGCAAATAAGTTGATGCTACGTGGAAAACACCCATATTGGTAGGCACTGAACCATTAAAGTAAACCCAGGTCTCCATGGTAAAACTATTCAATCTAAACAAAAATGCATTGGCATCTGCAACTGTTAGATATTGACCACTACCACTGAACGATATACTACCTGCCGCGGTTGTAGTAATTGGAGGAACAACAGCATTGTTATACACAACGTTTGCACTGTTGACAGCTAAATTATAGGAACTACTATCAGTTATATATCCTGAACTACCTAGTACATTTAATATTAGTGATGTATAACTTGCTGTTGATATAGCCTGTGTATTACTGCCGCCTGCTGGATTTGCATTTTGTGTTGACTGTAACAAATAAGTTGGTCTATTAAAGCTACCAGTATATACCGCAAGACCTTTTACTACTCTTAAATTACTTATATATCCAGTAAACGCTGCATTAGCATTACCTGTATTATCGCCACCTATAGTAATAGGTATATTATTACCTATAGTACTCAATTGGCTGGGACCACCAGTATTGCTTAAAACGCCGTTAAGATAAATTCTTGGCACAGTTGATGTTACTGTTACAGCAACATGCGACCATTGATTTAATGGGGTCGCTGACGTTGCAAAAAATGAAACACTGCCATTAGTGCCATAGAATCCCATATAATTAGGTGTTGTTGGATAAGCGGCGCTACCAAAAAATCCAAGTAACCAGTCAGCGCTACTGCCCGAGTTATGTCCGCCAATTATTTGACCTATGTTACTTGGACTTGCAGTTGGATATATCCAGGCCTCTACAGTAAAATCAGCTGTGCCAAATGCAAATAATGTTGTACTTGCAGGAGTGGTAAGTCTGGTCAAAGCAGCGCCGTTAAAATATAAACTTCCCGCAGTGGTATAAGTTGTAGTTACTGATTGGCTAATAGATTGAGACAATCCGCCACGTTGTAACGCAATATGATACCATCTGTTTTGTGCCAGTGGTGTTACCCCTGTAACTATGTTAGTACTGCCATTGAGCCAATACTGTAACACACCCGAGCTGTTGACCCTTAATGATGTACCACCTGTAGTTGGACCATAACCAATTATACCAGCGCCAAGGCCGCTTGACGGTGGAAATTGCATGTTGACATAAGCTTCAATTGTAAAATCGCCAGAGATGGCATATTGATCAGCAATAGGTAATGTTAAGTATTCTGAGTTACTTGGAGTAAATTGGAAACTACCAGGATATCCCGCAGTGTCACGTAAAACAAGTGCATTGATGTTAGTACCAGATGATTGAACATTGGTTAATTGTGTAGTGGGTACTCTAAATACTGTAGAGGTAGAAAATGGTGTATTGGGCCATATTCCAACCGTTCCATTGCTGGTAATAACTGATGCATTTATTGAATTGTCAATAATTGTACTATTTTGTAAAGTCAATAATACTGTTTGAGTTGTAATTGCATTAATATTTGTAGATGCATTAGTGATAGTTGATAATGTACTGGTAGGTACTGTAAAATTACCAGTATAAACAGCCAATCCGTTAGTCAATCTTAACCCGTGCATGTATCCCGTAAAATTAGTTTGCACATTGGCCTGACGTGTAGTTCCGCCAATGTTAAATGGATATGCAGATGAATAATTAGTCGGGTTATTAGAATTAATAGCCTCTAATACACCATTGACAAATAACCTAGTAGTAGTGCCAGATCTAGAAATTGCCAAATGATACCATTTATAAGGCAATATTGTTGTTAATGATGTAACAGTAGTAACTGGTATAGGATTGCCAGATGATATAACTAATTCAGCCTTGCCCGATGCATTTCTATAAAAATTAAGACCACCGTCAGAGTATGGGGACGGGGATACATTGGCAAAAGTAACGTTGGTATTTTGTCCAAGAACAGCGTTATTGGCAAGATCATTTAAATAGGTTTGAGGATTGTCAGGTACTAGAAGGAACTGGTTTGCTGTTGAAGTATTAGTGACTGTGGTCAATGTTCTTGTTGGAGGTGTGAATTGACCGCCGTATAAGGCATATCCATTAACAAATCTAAAACTTGCGATATATCCAGGTGTTCCATAACCAGCAAGATTAGCATCTTTTGAACCAATGACTGGAGCAGTAGCGCCAGGAAGATAAGTTGGAAGTGGATAACTAGTTTGAGCTGTATAATAAAAATCAAAGACACCATTTACATAGAATTGTATAGTACTACCAGTTCGTTGTACTGCCACATGTGTCCAAACGTTTGGGGCAACACTAGCACCGTTACTAGTAATACTTCCGCCTACATAAAAAGTTAACTTGCCGTTAGTAATGCCAAACAACCAGCTAGTGGCTGATCCACCAGCTACCCTAGCATCAATAATACCCCAAGTTGTAATACTTGCACTTGGATATACCCATGCTTCTATTGTAAAATCTCCATATAAGTTATAAAGAGTACTAGATACCGGTAAAGTTATCCACGAACTAGAACCAGCTGAGCCAAATCCCACACTACCAACGCTTACTCCGCTGCTGAATGGACTAAGACTAGAATATGTAATACCTGTTCCAGTTGATATTAATGGAGTTCCATTATTATCAATTAATTGATATCCTGATCCTGTTCCATTTAATATTATAGATGGATATGGTACCGCAGGGATCGTAAGCACCCCTGTCGATGTTGAAAATGTACTAGTATTTTGAGTGTATAATGCCACCCCTTTTACCATACGAACGTCTTTAATATAACCTGGCCACCAAGTAACGTAATTTCCCAGTGTGAGTGAAGCATCAGTAAAATTTGGATTATTAGTATTAAGACTATTGAACACTGCACCGTCTAGCCATAATGTGAATAAATTGCCAGTAGTCCTAGTCAGTGCAACATGATGCCAAGTATTAGAAGTTAATTTATTATTATCTCCGGGCAATACTATGTTAAGACTACCAGAATTAACTCCAAATCCTTGCTGCGAACCCCAATACATTCTCCAAGCAAGATCGTTAGAAGTGCCTGGAGTTTGTGTTGTTGCAATTGTATTCAAACCCGTAGCAAGTGTAGTGGGATATATCCATGCTTCAAAAGTAAAAAATCCAGTTCCTGTAGCAAATGTGCCAGTGCTGACATTTAAGAATGAAACTTGATTGTTAACTCCGTTGAAATACATGGCCCCAACTGTGTTAGGATGATCAACATATGTCACCACTGATGTTGTTACAGTAGATACAAAACTAGGAGGTGTTGTATGGTATACCCAAGTTTCTAAATTAAAATCATTTGTACCTACACTGGCTATTGCGCCCGGAACTGATATTGAATCATACAATCCGTTGAACACACCACTAAAAGTAGTAGCAGTACTCGAGGTAGAAACACCTGTGGTATAAACTGATCCACCCGTAACCATACGAACGTTACTCATGTACCCACGATAAGAACCAGTGTTAATACTGTTAAATGCCACACTTGGTAAACTTAAATAATTTGCCAATACAGTACCGCTAGTTACTGCTGAACTAGTGGTAGCCGCAGCTACAGCAACACCATCTCTAAACAATGAAAAGTCAGTGCCACTTCTATTAACAGCATAATGGACCCATTTACCAGTAGGCGGATAAGTAGGATCAATTAATATAGGTGCATTGACGTTTATAGAGCCTGCCCAGAATACTACAAGACCATCATACTGTGCATGTTTTCCAAAATAAATGCTGCTAACAGTGATAGCAGTACCTATTGCAGCATAATTAGTAAAGAACGCTCTAGATATTTGTGCTGTGCCATCAAATAACCAATACCAACCTTCTATGGTAAAATCTCTATCATTGAATGACATTGCATTAAAATACACACGGGCAGTTCCATATCCATATGTATCACCTGCACTATGATTAGTATACATGTAATCAGTAAGTGTTTGAAAAAGATAGCTATATGAATTTTGTGTAAGACTTCTAATACTAGAATAATCGCCTATGAAAGATGGACGAGTTCCAGCAACACCGCCATTACCACCAGGTCCCACGGTAATTTGATAAGCGCCACTAGTCATTGTGGCAATGGCATTTATAACTGCTCCACCCCCGCCTCCTCCGCCCATATTATCTCCACCCCCGCCTCCCCCACCAACTACTAGTAGTGTAACAGGTGTAGATACTGATCCTACTCCATAAATGGCAAATGCACCACTTTGATCAAATGTATGTATTGTTGTACCTGAACTGGTAGTGATTACACCGCCAGATGCTATTTGTGATCCAGGATAAGTTATAACTACCCTACCGTTTGCACCAGTGCTATTAATTGAACCACCTGCACCAGCAGTTCCCCTATATACACTAGTGTTACACCCTGGAGTAGCATAGCATCCTGTGACTAAGTTTCCACAAAATACTAAAGATTGATTAATATATCCAGAGCCACCTCCACCTGCGGCCATAATTCCAGGTGTATCATTATAACCCCCGACGCCTCCTCCAAACCAACCACCGCCACCTGCACCACCATAGGGTGCTATAGCGCCAATAATTTTTCCACCAAGGAATTGCTGAGCAACTGCCGCCGTTTGTACACGATTTGGTCCATATCCAGGACATCCTGGAGCTGTTTGTGTGCCACCAGCGCCACCTGATGGATTAGTCGTGCTAAATTGTGAATAGCATAATATTCCAGTTGAACCAGGACTTGCTCCACGCTGCCCTGTTATTCCACCTCCAGCACCGCCGTTCATCAATGCATAACCGCGTGTGGTTTGACATATTTTTGAACCAGAGCCGCCTCCGCCTCCACCACCAGCTATAATTACTGAGGTCGATGAGTTATATACAGGAGCTTGAGTAATTTGCTGTAAAGCAGTAAACGAAATATATGAATTATTTAAAAAAACTCCACTAAGTCCACCACCCCATCCGCCATACCTGTTATCGCCTGTTGTGCCAACAGGTGATCCACCACCGCCTTCAGTATATCCAGTATAACCGTTACCTTCGCCGCCAACGCGCGCGAACCCGCCGCCACCTACAGTAATTTGATAAACATCACCGGCTTTTACAACAAGTTTGCCCGAGGCAAACCCACCACCACCACCATAAGATCCTCTTGCCCAACCACCAGAGTTGCCACCCCCGCCGCCAGCGCCCCAAACATAGATTTGCACTAAAGCAGTTTGTGTATTTAAAAATATTGCCATATTGTATTTATTTACCCTTGATTCTGTAGGGAGGAATAAATGAAGAAGTATATCTAGCCAATTTGGTTATGCGTAATTCATCAATATAACCATCCATTTGATACAAACTATCTGCATAACTTACACCTATTACTGATTGATTATCAGTAAAAACCGTTGTGTTAAACACTGATCCGATATTTTGTCCATTTAGATAAAGTGTAATTGTTCCGTTAAATCTAACTAATGCCACATGATTCCAAGTGCCTGCTCGACTAGTAATATATGAAGTTATTGCAATACTACCATTAGTATAAAATATTAATTGCCCTTGTTCAGTAGTACCTACAAAAAATCCTGTAGCATTTGCAGAAGCTGTCCTGCAATCATAATGTACTTGATATCGAAATGCGTAGGTTGAAAGAGCAGTATAGTTACCCACTCTAAAACCCAATGCATTAAACCAATATTCTACAGTAAAATCACTACCTAAAATTTGAGATCCAGGAGTCCCTACAGTGGCAGCTAATGGAGTTCTAAGGTAATCAGTTATAGCTTGTCCACCAGTGCCTGTTGGCGCTGTGTATGGAAAATATGCACTACTACTGCCGTATTTGTAAGATATGCTGCTAAGTTGAGCACTGTTAACAGTGACAATATTATTTTTTGCTGCCAAGTCATAAATTGCACTACTATTAAAATTTAATAAAAGTGACGTATTTGCGCTATTAGATATAGCAGCAATATTTGTACCAGCAGATTGAGTAGTAGTCAATTTGCTAACAGGTGGAGTAAAGACCACTGTGTTAGTAGTTGACGTCAATGGTGACGGTGTTTCGTAAACTGCAATACCTTTTACCACTCTTAAATCACTAATCCATCCATAGTAATACATTGCAGGTGTAAAATTTGCACCAATTTGTAATGCCGTGTTAATTTCAGATATTAGTAAACTAGGTGCTGTAAATATCAACGTGCCGTTTGCATACATTTTTAACCAAGTGGTGCTGCCATTGAATACCCAAGCTAAGTGTGTCCATACTCCGGTCCTAGGAACAAACGCACTTGTAGAAACAATTGCATTATAAGAAAAATATACAAAACCTGTAGTTATTGCCAATCCACCTTCATATGAGCCAGTACCTGCTGCTGTTCTCTTACTGTATATAATATTATTTGCAGTATAGTTTCCAATTGGTTTTACCCAACATTCTATAGTCCAAGATGATGTAGTACTGGCAGTAGCCGTGCTAGCCGATAACACTAGTGGTGGTGAATTGGCCACTGAAAAATAATCAGTAGTTCCATTAAAGTATGCGGAACCACCTTCACTAGGAGTGTAACTGGCGTATGTTGATGGAATTACAAATGGGCTTTGCCATTCTGAACTAGGGTTGCCACCAGTTGATAGTAGAAAATTATTAGTGCTGTTATCAACATAAGAGTTTTGTAATGTCAGCACACTGGTATATGATGCAGTGTTCATAGCACGGACACTAGTTCTACTTGATTGTATACTTGTTAATGGAGTTGATTGTGGTAAAAAATAATTTTCAGAATAAATTCCAAACCCTTTAATTATTCTAAAATTACTTATGTATCCATTCCAACCATAAGCTGCGGTCCAGTTGTAACCAATATATAATGGCTGACTTGTACTACCAAGATCATTGGCATATGTAGTTGACCCAGTAAGGCGTCCATTAATATAACCGTAGAATATTCCGTTGACACGTGACCAAGCCACATGACTCCAAACTCCCATAGTTAATACTTCAGGAGTAAATGTCACAGTTACCGCACCATCTAATACCATCTGACGCTGTGCATTAAATCTACCAACTATAGCAGTGGCACCAGCGATTGTTCTAAGATCAAATACAGTACCAGGACCATTAGCGGCATTAACAGTGGGAAGCACCCACGCTTCTATAGTAAAATCACCTGTGCCTAAAGCAAAAGCAAGAATGGATGAAGCAGTGCCAACATACGTAGCATTGACGCCATTAAAATACGTGCTAGATGTAAGTTGGCGATATGGGTTAAATGATCCCAATGCTGGTGTTCCTACTCTAGTGATTAAATTATTGTAATCGCTATTATCCTGCAATATAAGATTATTAACGGGGCCTATATTTTGTAAGGTCAACAATGTTGTATTGGTATTTGTGCTAATCGCCTGAATGTTAGATCCAGATGATTGTGTAACTGATAATGGGTTTGCGGGAATTGTAAAAGATCCTGTATACAATCCAATGCCGTTAACTGTTCTTAAATTACTGATATATCCTGTAAAAAATAAGTTTGAAGATCCAGCATTTGTACTATCCCATGAATTACCAATTACAATGTAAGGGCCTGTACCATTTAGCGGTGTAGTTGCAGTTGTTGAAGTAGATGCATCAGTTACGCCGTTTATATAAAATGTAGCAGTATTACCTATTCTAGAAATTGCTACATGAGACCATTGGCGGAAATTAATAGTAGCAGTGCTGATCAAATTAGGTGTTCCGCTGCCTATCAATGCCGACCATTTGGTTAAACTTGCTGCGGAGTGGCCTGCATACAATGCAAAACTTCCACTTTGGCTAACGTCATACGTATTAATTATAACTGGCATTGTAGCAGCTCTGCTTATAGGGTATACCCAAGCTTCAACTGTAAAATCCCCTGGTCCGATTAATGGTACAGCTGGTTGATTTGTATAATTTACATAATCAGTGGCTGCAGTAAAATACGCACTATTTTTTACTAAAGTAGTGGTGTTTGCATTAGCAACTGCACTAGTATATGGATAGAATGGAGTTACTGAAACAATGCCGCTTACTGTTACTGTGGCTGTAGATCCAGTTTTATCATAGAACCAAGGTTCCTGTAAAATTAACAACTTCATGTTAGTACTGGTAGTTAACGGGGCTGTTGGAACAGTAATAGAAGTAATCGTTGGATCATATGTTGCTGTTCCAACCACAAATTTAAACCCAGTCATCCAACCATTAACTTTATTTGTACCAGCAGACGTTGAAGCACCAATAATTTTAGGTTCACCAATTCTAGTAATTAAGGCATTTGACAATCCTGACAATGTCAAAATCCTATTGCCGTTAAGCCACATTGACCAGTTGCCTACTGATCTACTCAATGCAATATGATTCCATTGCCCGAGGCTAGGAACTCCAGTACTAATACCGTTACCACCTGCTGCTGCTGTAATTAAATCCCAGCTGGTACCGTTGGTACTAGCATATAATCCCAATCTACCTGCACCCAATGTATTATAATCAACACTTAACCAAAAATCTGTATTAGATGAAAAGAATTGTTGTCGAGTAGTTACTTCAGAATACCACCAAAATTCCACGCTAAAACTTTGACTAAGAATATCCAAATTAGTTCCAGTAGATACTGTTAGGAAACCAGTACTACCATCAAACAATGCACTATAATATGATCCGTTAAATGGATTTAACGGGCTAGGAGTAACAAAGCCACTTGCAACTCCTTGGTTATTATAGATACTGACATCTTTTATAAATGTAGTGGCAGTGTTGTCCATAGCTAGTGCAATTTGCGTGGCTGTAAAATAAGTATCAACAGGGTTTGAATTAACCACTAGATAAACTGGTTTTGTCACAGTAACAGTACCATTAGTAGCTGATAATGTAATAGGTCCGTAAATTGTACTGGTATTAGCGTTACCAGTAGTAGCTAGTCCAGATTCTGTCCAAGTTAACACACCTGATGATGAATTTAATGACATGTTACTAGGCAATGAACCGACGCTGACTGAATACGTAATAGTGCCATTTGCAGGATCTATAGCTGGCTGTGCGCTAAATGTTCCTGATATATCTTCGTTTGTTATGGTCCTATCCGGATACTGCCAAAACATGTTATTTCCACCAGCCCCACCACCAGCAGTAATAATAGGAACATTGTTAGCGGGATACATATAAGTATCGCCACCAGTAACACCTCTTGAATTTCCACTTATGCCGCCAGCACCTACTACGATTGTATAGCTATCACCAGGATTTACTTTTAAATTATTTTCATAATTTGATAGACCGCCACCACCACCAGCACCACCAGTAAATGTGACTACTCCACCGCCACCTGCACCAATTGCTGCCACGTTAATGTTAGTAACACCTGCTGGTACTGTCCAAGAATATGTTCCAGGAACAGTAAAAGGTTGAGCTGTATAATTGGTAACTGTAAATGTTAATCCGCTGTAATTTAATGCTACACTACTATTATCAAAGGTATTGTATATGTTAGCTGATGATGGATTTGCAGCAACATTGATAGTTGCTAATGAATTTTGAAATAGTGTTTGTCTACCAAAATTTGGTCCAGAATATTGGGCATCTTGATTGACCTGTACGTTGGTTGAAAATTGAAAATCAGTAACCCTATTGATATTAATACTATTTCGAGTTGCATTGTTTACAACAATTTGAGTTATTTCTGGACTAACATTACCTGCAATTCTGTTAGAGGGTGCAACCCCGCGAATCGCAGATATTGATATCTGTTGATTAACAACAAGAGTTAGCGCTTGTAGGTAATTAGTGTTAGTGGCCATTAGGATGTCAAATTAGCACTGGCGATAATGTTAGCAACGCCGCCGCCAGTAATAGTAACTGGTACTATTGTATCTGCACTAGCCGAAGTTGTAACTGATAAAGTTAAGTTACTTCCTGCAAACGTCATGGAACCTCCGTCAATTACTAATTTAACTGCTGTGGCAATTCTAGCACCTGTATAAGTATAAGCATTTACGGTCAAATTAGCAGTGGTTGAACTTCCGGCATAATAATAACTGGCTGCGTCACTAGTAACTACTATGTTTACTGGAACATTTAATGTGATTAAATGAAGCCTACCACCACCAACGCCAGTGTCCTGTGCCCATACTCTACCTAAACCATCTCTACCTACAGCATTAAACTGGAATGGAAATAGTCCAGTTTGCACCCATCCTGATACACTGCTGAATACGTATACATAAAATGCGCTATGTGATATAATACCTAAAATAGTTTTATCATCACTTAACCATACAATATTTTTAGGACTTGATGGTACTTGTATAGTTCCATTTGGCACAAATGTTAACTTTAATGGATTGTTAGCGGCCATAATGTATGTGACAAAAGTTCGCATCAATGGATATGCGTCATATATAGCGCCGGCCCCATGCAATTGCATGAATATTAAATATCTATTACCACCCGATACAAATGTTTCATTGGTCCACACACGCTGTAATCCATATGAAACTTGACTTGATGTAAGACTAATTATATCAGGATTCCAATAACTTGTAATATTTGTACCAGTAGTAGGATATACCATAGTGACGTTAGCATACTGAATAAAAGTGTCAGTCTTAGTATCCCATTGATAATAAAATGGTTGATAGTTACCTACAATATCAAACCATGGCACATAAAATCCTTTGGTGGTTGATGTGCTGGGATCTGAAAATATTTTACTTGCATATTTTGGAATTTGATTTCCAAAAGTCAACACTCGATCACCACCAATATTAGTTGCAATTCCAAGAGCAGTTACAGTACTTCCAGTACTGAGTAAATAGGCAGTATTAATTGTACCAGTAGTGGAAAACATTAAACTACCTGAGGTTATCAATCCTGGACCAGTATAGTTTGCAACGTTAATATATGTACTGGTTCCCACTACCACCATAGTTGCAGTTCCGGTAAATGTGCTGACCCCAACTACAGGAGGAACAACGTTAGTTCCGGTAAATGTAAATGCAGTTGCAGTAAAACTAGTACCAGTTGAATTAACTGTATAGGCACCAGTTCCTCCAGCGCCTGCTCGGTAGGGTATTGTTGAAAAAGAATTTAAAGTTGTTATAGTATTATTACCATCATTGTATTTTATCATACTATGGGTATAATCATTTAACACGCTATTTCTAAAATTTATGCTAAAGTTATCTAATGCACTAACTCCTAAAAGCTGATTTGTAGTATCTAAAGTATATCCAGCAGCAACTACCTGTTGTGCAGGTGCTGCACTGAATGCTGGTACTGTGGCAGCACCAGATATAGCATAGGGATATTGACCGCCGGCAGCTGCTCCAGTGCTTTGCGCAATCCATACCAAGTTATTAGTGACCGGATTCCTATAAACTGGGAAGGAACTGGTTCCACTATTAGCCAGTGCTGTAAATCCAAAACGCCATCCATAAAGTAAAGGACTACTTGTATCTACACCAGTTGGCACAGTACACAGGGTTAGGTAACCATTTTGTACTAACTGTGTGGAATTCATGTTTAGTGCAGACCAAAATCTGGTGTTGTACATATAATAATAGTTAGTGACGGCCTGCGGAGAATTCATGTAATTCCAAGAAGCATGAATTAATGTATTAACCCCGTCTGTAAAATACTTCATGGGCTGTATTTTATAGTTAGGATCCATAGAAGCCCACGGAGCCCAGTCCAATGTATTACTATAAAGATTGTTGGTAATGCTGACATGTCGAACATGAGTAACTTCGTTGTTCAACATTAGTATACCGCCTAGACCAAATCCAACTTCATTAGTAGGATTTGAAACTCCCCAATATTTGTTTATTGTTAGTGATCCGTCAGTAGTGTAATTTACTCCTTGATCATATTGCGGAGCCAATGTATCTTTAGCATATAAATCATTTTGAAAAAATAAATTATTAGACCCAGGTGTTGGATCCTCCATCATTGATGATGTAGAAATTGGGTATCTAATCGTTTTAATTATAGCCATAGCATCGTCTCTTTATTTTATAAATTTGTATCCAGCCACGCCGCTGCATCATTGTCATCTATCCATGCTGATCTACTGCCATTGGGGTTAGTTTTCCATGGCTGTTCCATCACCGGAACTTCTTGTGTATTTCCCAAATCATCAGTTGACAAAATATTTACAAATAATATTCCGTCAATAATTCTAGATACATAAGTCATAGTCATTGTAACTGTTTCCTCTCCCTCTAGGTGATCAATTGTTTTAATAGTGGTTATATCTGCCATAAAATTACCTATATTGTTATGCTTGCATTTATGTTGCTTGGGCCACTGCCTATTAATTGTCCAAAAATAGTAGAAGTAGATAAGTTATTTGTTACCACAGTTAATGTACTGGCATATGGTCCAATTAGGTTGTTTGAAATTAATAAACTACTACCAGCAATTGACAAATTTACAGTAGCAGTCATTCTGCTGCCAGTTATATCGTATGCATTTACTGCAAATGTAGTAGTACTGGTACTACCTGAATATGTATAAGTAGATGAACTGGCTGCTACCGCAATATTTACAGGAACTCCTGACAGTAAGTGTATTCTTCCCCATCCCAATGGTCCCGTATCATGTGCCCATGTTCTACCATAGCCATCTGTTCCCACAGCATTGAATTGATAGGGGAATGTGCCAGTTAATTGGAATCCTCCTGAAGTATTTAAGAAGTAGGTATAGGTAGCTGTATGACAAATTACTGCTAATAGTGATTTATTTGCATTCAAGAAAACTATATTTTTTGGTGTTTGTGGAATTGTTATTGCATTGACAAACGTTAAAATTAATGGATCTTTTGTGGAAATACTATAGACTAGGAAAGATCTCATCAATGGATATTGGTCATAAATTCCACCAGCGCCGTGTAGTTGCATGAATATTAAATATCTATTGCCCGCACTGTCAGTACACATTTCATTATACCAAACACGTTGTAATCCCCATTTGGTAGTTCTAGCATCAGCACTTAATATATCTGGTGCCCAGTACAAAGATTGTGTAGTTCCAGTAGCATGATTCATGACTACGTTAGCACTGCGGCTAAAAACATCAGTAGCAGTATTCCATTGGAAATAGAGTGGATTGTATCGTCCAGTAATATCTACATAAGGCACATAAAATCCACGGGCAGTGCTGGTAGTAACATCTTGGAAAGTTTTACTTGCATATTTTGGAATATATCCACCAAATGTAGCAACACGAACACCGCCAGCATTGGTACTGGTTGAAATTGATATACCCGAAGCTGTAGTAAGCCCAGTAATAAATGTCTGGGTTCCAAATACTGAAACTTGCGGGCCGTTTATTGACATGCCTGGATATAGTCTACCCGCACCTGGAGTAACTGGCGTAGATGAATACACATACATCTGATTTCTTTGACCACCATCAGCTTGAGTGTATCCTGGTAACACACTAGCTGAAATAGTGCTAGTAAGTACTCCAAACATATTGGTATTGGCTGCTACTGTACTTGATGCGCTAAGGTTAAATGTGCCAGTGCCAGTAGCAGCGGTATAAGTTACCAAACTGGTAATAGTGGTAAGGTTTGTTACGTTTGTGCCGGATATCATTTGGCCAACTGCAATTACGCCACTGGTCATTGTTTGAATTGTTAAAACTGTACCTGATATGCTACCTATCAAAGTTGCATTTAGTGTAGCAGTCATGCTCACTGGAGCACCATATAAGGAATTTCCACCAGGAGCCGCTGGGTTGGTTGGTTGAAATAAGTTAGTGTTGGTACTGACGTAATACGTGCCAGTTGTCACAGTGGGACTATATGTGTAATCTGGAACAGCCGTTAATGCACTAGGCAATACTGTATTGGCCGCGCCTGTTGCAGTAGTTGAATATATTACAACTATGCTGGTTTGCGGCATTGCGGCATTGTCTATGTATTTTATAACTCTTTGAAATGTGTCGCCTGCAATTTCATTTTGTAGATATAAAGGAAACCCATCTCGATAGCTAGGGCCCAAAAATTGATTGGTAATATCAGCGTTATCTAGTATAATATATTGTGCGGTTGGACTAACTGAAAAAGTTGGAGACAAGGAAGCGCCATTAATAGCATAGGGATATTGTCCAGCAGCACCACTTCCTTGAATTACCCATATCATGTTACTGGTGGCAGGATTTCTATAAACAGGGAATCCTGTAGAGCCTCTTCCAGTTGCGCCGCCAAAATAATATCCAGCACTGCCTTGAGTAGAGACTGCTGCATAAACTGACACGGCAGTCAAATATCCAGATGTTGCCAAATCTCTAGGAGTAGTGTTTAGCTTACTCCAATATCTAATATTAAACGAATAATAATAGTTGGACGCTGCCAAAGACGAATCCATATAATTATACGTGGCATAGACTAAATTATTCAGTCCGTCAGTGAAATACTTCATAGGAGCCACTTTGTTATTTGGATCCATGGACGCAAATGGTGCAAAGTCTAAATTATCTCTATAATCTCCAGGTGTATTGAAAATAGCATGTTTAACGTGAGTTGTTTCTCCGCTCAACATCAATATACCACCATAGCCAGAACCATTTTCAATAGTAGGGTATGGTGCTCCCCAAACGTTGGTAGAGGCTAGTGCGCCGTTACTACTATACAATAAACCAGTATCAAAATATGGGTTTAAATTGGTTTTACTATATGCATCAGTTTGAAAATAGATATAGTCAGATCCAGGCTGGGGATCTTCCGTCATCGCTGATGCCTGGAAAGGATATCTTAAAGTTTTAATGATGGCCATCTGTATTTCTTTCGTTTTCTATATTTATATTAGCACATTCGCCTCTAGACCAGTCGTTCCAGGACCAATTATGGCAGCTTGAACAATGACTGATGTTAACGTACTAGTTATAGTTGTCAATGACGTTACCTGTTGTTGATTTCCTGTATTTAATAACACCATGGAGGTTCCCACTGCTGTTAGGTTAACAGAGTTGGCTTGTCGAATGCCATTAATATCCAAAGAATCAACACTTAATTGAATAGGGATAGTGCTTCCTGAATAGTTAAATGTACTAGTATTAGGTACAACAGATATTGTAGCGGGCGTATTATTTCCCTGTAACAAGTGCAAACGTCCATAACCTAACGGGCCGGCATCATATGCCCAAATACGATTTTGAGAATCTCTTCCGGCAGCAGTAATTACATATGGATATGCACTGGATAAGGTCCATCCTGCGTTGGCAAAATTATATGTATAGAAGTTGTTATTGGTAAACACTCCCATACTGGTATGAGTATCATTGAGCCATACAATATTTTTTGGAGTGAAAGGAATTGCTACGCTACTATGATATACCAGTGATTGATATGCAATGTTTGGATCTGCAGAATATGTTACAGAATAAGTTATAAAAGTTCTGTACTGCGGTATTTGATCAAAAATTCCGCCGGCACCATGCAACTGCATCAATGTCAAATATCTATTGTTGTTGTACAAAAAGGTCTCGTTATACCAAACACGCTGTAATCCATAAGTTGTTGAAGCTGCCCCAGTACTAAGGTTATCAGGGAACCAATAAGTTGATAATACAGTTCCTGCTGGATATGTGGTTGAAGTTGTTGTTACTCTAGTAAAATAATCAACGGATTTATTCCAACGGAAATAGTGAGGTTGATAATTACCAACTACGTCAAAATATGGAACAAAGAATCCCTGCGTAGTTGCCGAAGACAAGTCAGTAAATGTACTGGATGCAAATTTTGCAATATATCCACCAAAGTTAGTGCCGCGATCACCGCCCCAACTGGTTCCGCCAGTCGAAGTAGTGCCTGCTGGAGTTGCACTGGTTTGAGACAATAAGATATAGCTGTTGTTAGTGTCGTTATATCTATAAAAAAATTGATCTTTGTCACTCAAGAAATTATTATGCATCATAATTCCTTGTCCAGTAAGATCGCTGACTCCGACAAACTGACAACTGGTACTGACAACTGGTCCAGTGACCGATGATGTTACTACTGGATAAGTAACTCCACCTGTGGCACCAGTAAGAGCAGCACCTATGTATCCGCCAGGACAATATCCAGTGGCATCATAGGTACCAACACATATTAAATTTCCTGTATAGGTATTTAAATATACTGGTTTTAAAGTTTGAGCAGTAGTTAAACTGGTATTTTGATCTGGTAAAAATGAACTTAAATCAGTCCCTGGAACTGATCTAGTTCCCTTGTGATATATAGTGGTGTATGCATAGGTACTTGCACTGCCCTTAGTTTCATACCATAGTAATGTACTATTTCCAGATCCGTATGCATCGTACCTAGCACTTTTGATCCTATTATTTAGATCCATGCTTGAAAATGGCGATGTATCCAAATTATTTTTGTAATCATTGACTGTGTTATACAAGGTATTTTTGACATGGGTAACTTCCCCATTCAATATCAATACACCAGTCCAATAGTCTGGGTTTAGTACATTACCCGCACTTTGCGTAAAATTTGATGTGCCAAAAGTGCTGTAGCCAGTTCCAGCTACGTTATAAGAAATGGTTTTGGCAAAGTTTTGGGTTAATGATGTGCTGTTGTATGCTTCATTTTGCATAAACAAAAGATTTGCCCCCGGCGTTGGATCTTCTACTAGCGTAGGTAAATTTAATCCAGAAAATCCATATCTATTAGCTCTTAATATTGTCATACGTGTATTTATAGGTTATCTAGCTTGGTATAAAATTACTACATACAAGTCAGCGCCCGTTGCTGCATTGGTATTTGCAGGGGTGGCATTTAGAGTAAGATAATCTCCGCTATTTACATTTATTGGCAATGAATATATGCTACTAGTATACCCTGCCCCAGCAATATTTACATCAGCTGCACCAACACCATTTATTAACAGACTAACTGTCAATGACGACCCAGGGGCAGTTATTACCCATGCACTTAATTTTGTAATAGTTATATTAAAGGGCGCGTACCATCGAATAGTTCCTACTGTGGTAATTAAACTACCCGGCTGATATACACTGATACTTCTAGATGCAATGATTTTTGCACCACTGCCATACAAATTGCCGCCAATATTCAAATCGCCACGTATACCAACTCCGCCAGCGACCTGTAATGCACCAGTGGTTGATGATATGCTTGTTGTGGTATTAGATATGACAAATGTAGTTGTGGTGCCAGTATTATTTGCAACTATGGTAGTGGTACCACCTCCGCCACCACCTGTGAATAGAGTTCCATTTTGGTATAAGTTCCCACCAAAGTAAATATCGCCTGCAATTCCAACACCGCCAGCAACTACTAAGGCTCCGCTACCAATTGATGTACTTGGACTTGTATCAAATAACGTTACCTGAGTAGCTGTAGAAAATATAACATCACCACTGCCATCTGGGTCTATTAACAAATTGGCGTTTGATCCAGCAGGGAATGTGGTTATGTTATTAGCATTTATAACACCACCTACAGTTAAATTGCCACCAACGCCAACGCCACCACTTACTCTTAATGCTCCAGTGGTTGTACTTGTACTAGATGCGGTGTTGGTAATATTGAGTATATTAGTAAATGTGCTTATGCCACCAACAAATACTCCACCACCAATACCAACACCGCCAACAACTTGTACAGCACCCGTAACTGTGTTAGATGTAACGTTTGGACTAGAAACAACCAGGGTAGTCAGTGTACTACCAGCATTTATCTGTATAGATCCAGCATAGAAGTTAGTGGCAGTAACTACTCCAGTGACAAATAAACTTCCGCCTATGCCAACACCACCGACTACTTGTAAAGCACCTGTAGTTTTTGAATTTGTATCTGTAACACCAGTTATGTTTAATGTAGTTAAAGATACTGTGCTTGTAAATGATGGACCGCTGGCACCATAACTGACTAAGACTTGACCGCTTGTGCCAGTAGCAACAAATGCCGTAGAACTTGTGGCGCTTTGATAAACTAATTGCCCCGGGTTACCGCCACCAATGTTTGTGGCTGTAGATGCTGTACCGCTGATAGATCCAGAAACGTAACCCGTAAATGTACCAATAAAGTTACTGGCTGTAAGTATTCCAGTTACATTTAAATTTCCACCAACGTTTAAATTTTCACTAATACCAACACCCCCTGCAACTATCAATGCACCAGTGGTACTGTTAACAGAAGAAGTTGTTCCCGTAATGGTTAAAAAATTGGTAGATGTTACTGCACCCGGAACCCTCGTCCATGTCAAATTCGCAGGGTTGTAGACATAGCTTATACCATTTAATACTGCTATTTGTCCACTAGTAGGTGATGAGGGAAATGACACTTATTGTTCCTATATTAATCTAAATTATTTATGACCATGATCCAACCACTACATTAGATCCTGCTGCGCCAATTGGTGTTAATCGAATATAACTGCCCGCTGCTGTTGTATATGCTCCGCCTGGTGCTGCTGATAACTGATATTGCGGAATAAATGTTCCACTAGCGTTAACAGAAACCGTTCCATGAATTTTCCAAAGTCTATATGCAGCAGCAGTTGCCTGGGTTGCATTTGTTGCAAATGCTGCGGCAGTTTGTACATAATATTCATATGATGCGTTGTTGGTTAAATCAGTGAATGAAGTTGATGCAATGCCATTAGCTTGTAACCAATAACTAATATTATTAAGAGTTGCAGTTCCTCCAAATAATATTGAAGTTATATGAGTAGTTACGCCAGCACTTTTACTCAAACCAACCACTGCTTCAAATTGGTATGCCGTATTGGCTGCCAGCGTAACTCCTACGCCAAATACAGTTTGTGGGCTATTTGTTTGATTTCCAGTCAGAGCAGTATCAAGTCGATACACTAACGGGGTTGCATTATAAGCAGTAATGTTAGTTACTACCGGTCCGCTAATATCTAACCAATAACTACTTGCACCATCACTGGTATAACGATACATATCATCAGTTATGGTGTTGTACCAAATGTCGCCCACTGTTGGGTTGCTTGGTGCTGTTGATGTAGATGAACTACGTACACCGCCACCTACAATGTTGCCACCAACGTTTAAGTTTCCGCCAATGCCAGCGCCGCCAATAACTTGTAACGCACCCGAGTTAGTTGATGTACTGGCTGCATTATTTGATATAATAAATGTACTGGTAGTGCCTGTACTGGTAGCATTAATAGGTTGTCCACCTGAACCATAAATTTGTCCAGATATCCATAGATCTCCACCAATACCAACGCCGCCGCGAACAGTTAATGCTCCGGACCCAGTTGAAGTAGCATTAGCAGCACTGAATATTGTGGCAGTATTACCTACGTATATTGACCCTGAAAGTCCAACGCCTCCAGCTACTGTTAATGCGCCTGTATTGGTACTGATAGTGGCTGTAGTATCTGTTAGAATAATACTGCCTAATCTAAATGTTCCATTAGTGCCAGTTACGTTAGATGTATTATCTGGAGTTGAATTAACTAGCCATTCTAAATAACCAGTAGTGTTATCACGACCTAAGAATGCATTACGATCCTGTGTATCATAATAATGGAATCTAAAACCAATGTCATTATTGTCGTTTACTGTCCATGCATTTCCTACGTTATTAGGATAATGGAGTTCAATAATGTTATCTGTGTAAACAGTATTAGTAGATAGTACATATGTTGTTGTACCATTAAATGTAACGCTGTTTTGGAATACCGCAGCTCCAGTAACGTATAACGATGATCCAACACCAACTCCACCTGCTACATATAAAGCATTTTGTGATACACTACCAGTGCTGGCCAATGTGCTCAATACCGTTAATGTATTACCAACATATAAATTACCGCCAACACCCGCACCGCCAACAACTGTTAATGCTCCAGTAGTAGTTGACGTTGCAGTTGACAATCCAGTAACAGATAAATTACCATTTAGAGATGACTGCCCGCTAACTGTTAAATTGGTAACCGTAGTAATCGTTGCTGTTAGGCTTGCTAAGGTAGTTTGTCCTGTATGTACAACAGTATTAGTAAACGTGCTTACACCACCAACATATATTCCACCGCCAACGCCAACTCCGCCAGTAACAACTAATGCACCTGTGGTAGTTGATATTGATGTAAGTGTACTATAGATATAGACTTCAGTAGCTGTACTGATAATTAAGTCGCCTATGCCGTCTGGGTCTATTACCAAATTAGCATTTGAGCCAGCAGGGAATGTGGTTATGTTATTAGCATTTATAACACCACCTACAGTTAAATTGCCACCAATGCCAACGCCGCCAGTAACTACTAGCGCTCCTGTATTTGTACCAGTTGAATTAGAAATATTGGATATTGCATATGTGCTAGTTGTACCAGTGGATGCAATGGGTATCCCATTAGGTCCAAAAATCTGTCCACCAACATACAAATTGCCGCCAATTCCCATACCGCCATAGACTTGTAATGCACCAGTAGCAGTACCAGTTGATGCAGTGGTATTTCTTATGGTAAATGTACTAGTTGTACCTGTACTGGAGGCAACAATTGACTGCCCAGTTGGTCCGTAAATACCACCACCTATGTAAAGATCACCACCTACGCCAGCACCGCCGGTTACTACTAATGCACCAGTTGCGGTTGATGTAGCCGAAGTTGTGCCCGTAATTGATATGGCATTAGTTGCTGTCAAATACAGTGTGGTAATATAGGCAACACCACTAATAGTACCTAGTCCACCATCAGTAACAAAGCTATTAGCATATACAGTTCCGCCAAATCCTGCACCACCAGATACTATCAAGGCTCCAGTGGCCGTTGATGTAGCATTGGTAGTAGTTGAAACTGTTATGGGCGTTGTAAATGTTCCACTGTTATTAATATTCAAGTTTGGAGCACTTAAACTGCCAGTTACAATAATATTCTGTGCGTTGATTGACGATACGCCGGTAATTGACCCACTTGTTGCTGTAGTGCCAACAGTTAGAGTTTGGCCAATGTTAACATCTCCAGCAATACCAACACCGCCTGATACAATTAATGCTCCGCTATTAGTTGAAGTTGATGCAGTTTTATTAGTAATGATAACTGGAGTAATAAAGGTACCAGTTCCAAAAGTTAACCCAGGTGCAGTAAAATTTCCAGTTACTGTAATATTGGCAGCAACAATACTGCTAACTCCACTGATACTGCCTACAGACGCAGTGCTTCCAATTTGTACAGACCCGCCAATGGTTACATCTTGTCCAATACCAACACCACCTTGAACAACCAATGCTCCGGTGACAGTTGATGTGCTGTTAGTTCCATTTGATATGACAAATGTACTGGTAGTACCAGTAGTTTGAATACCGTATGCCAAACCGCTCTTAACATCTATAAGATTTCCTACAATATAGATATCACCACCAACACCAATGCCACCACGAACAACTAACGCACCTGTTAGAGTTGATGTACTTTGGGTATTGTTTAATATAGTAAATGTACTAGTTGTTCCTGTGCTGTTTGATCCCAGTGCCTGGCCGCCATTTCCATATATGTTTCCGCCAACATACAAATCACCACCAATACCAGCGCCGCCACGTACCTGCAATGCTCCAGTATTAGTTGAAGTACTACTGGTTGTGTTTAATATTGTAAATGTACTAGTTGTACCTGTACTGTTAGATCCAATGGCCTGACCACTAGAGTTATATATATTGCCACCAACATACAAATCTTTACCAATTCCCACGCCGCCATATACTATTAATGCGCCAGAATTAGTGCCAGTGCTATTAGTTAGAGTAGATATTATGAATATGCTATTTGTGTTAGTCAATGATCCTTGACTACCCGAATACCCCATTGGCCCAGTTGGGCCCGAAGGTCCAATTGAACCAGCATATCCGCCAGGACCTTGTGGTCCAACACAACCAGGACTTCCAGTATTACCCTTACTTCCAGCATATCCGCCTGGTCCCTGGGGGCCAGTGACACCCTGAGGTCCAGTAGGGCCAACTGAACCACTATATCCTAAACTTCCTGCATATCCAAAACTTCCCCAATAGCCCTGTGGTCCTTGTGGTCCAGTATTACCTGTTGGTCCAACTAATTGTCCAACATCAACAAATCCTGCAATTGCAGCACCGCCAGTAGCACCAGTATAAGTCCATAAATGACCATTACTTTGTACAATAACTCCATCACCTAATACAGGTGTAGGATCAACTGCATTGAAGTTTGCTATAGAAGCAGTGGCAGTACTACCAACGATCCTAACGCTTTGACCATCATCTCCCTTGCTACCTGTGTAGCCAACACAGCCCCTGCTTCCCCAATAGCCAGTTGATCCATAAAAACCAGTAGCGCCACGACTTCCGTCAAACCCCCGGCTACCCGCATACCCTTGTGGTCCCTGTGGTCCAGGATTTCCAGGAGAACCGGTATCACCTTGACTACCTGCATAACCTCCGGGTCCGGTTGGTCCTTTAACAGTACTTGCTGAACCGTAGTAACCAATTGGTCCTTGACTGCCGTCATACCCTCTACTACCTGAATATCCAAAACCTACAGCTTGGCCGCCGATAACAACTGCTGTGGCAGTAAATGTTCCACCAACGGATAAATTACCACCAATGGTTACATTGCCAGTAACACCAACACTGGTAGCAGTAATTCCACGGCCAACATATAAGTTGCCGCCAATGCCAGCACCACCAGTAACTCGTAATGCTCCTGTACTAGTACTAGTTGCGTCAGTTGTATTGTAAGTAGATATTATATCATCTGTTACAATTAAATTTGTGGTAACAGTGGTTAATTGTATGTCTAATTCTTGGGCAACAATTTTTCCAGCAACATACAAATCACCACCAATGCCAACTCCACCAGTAACAACTAATGCCCCAGTAGTAGTGCCAGTTGAATTAACAGTATTTGTAACATTTAAATTTACAAAAGTGGCTGTAGTAGAACTTAATGTATCATTACCAACAGTTATTTTTCCGCCAACATATAAATCACCACCAATGCCAACTC
>Ga0136641_1000156_pt1 | contig 28875 bp, 22 predicted proteins | sample EliLak1302023Y_FD_115312 | JGI IMG/M metagenome (GOLD analysis project Ga0136641, IMG submission 115312) | Freshwater microbial communities from Elizabeth Lake, Yosemite National Park, California, USA - 13020-23Y | ecosystem: Environmental > Aquatic > Freshwater > Lake ...
ACGCGCTTTCCTAGTTCAACGCTAGGTACCATGATTTTAATGAAAACGACGGGTGGGAATGCCTCGAATCGCATTGCTATGGCTCGTGTTCGCAGATATCATACCTGGAACCTTCTACCGTATCGAGAGAGGGCGCTCCTACAAGTCTTTGAGCAACTTGCCCTGACGGCGACAAACTATGGACTGGATGGACGCACTATCGACAAGGCGAAGGAGCTCTATATTAAGCTGGTTGAGCACTGTGACCGTCGCGGCATGTCGCGCACAAGTGTGGTTGCAAGTTGTATTTATTCAGCGCTGAAGATGGTAGGTCAGCCGCGAAAGCCGGTAGAGATAGCTGATATGTTTCATCTGAGTAGCACTCAATTTACAAAGTCGTTCAAGTATTTCCAGGAGGTTCTCAGTATGGCAAATCAGCGCGGCCTCTTAGGCGAGAATGCTGTTCCTGCGGGTCTGTCGAGTACACGCGCCTCAGACTATGTGGCTCACCCTCTCAGTCTTCTTCCTGTATCTCGTCTTGCCTTCTTAAAAATACAGTCCACGGCAAAGCAGATTGCAATGGTGGCGGAAGATAGAGAGTTATGTCCTGAGAATATGCCACCATCTCTGGCGGCTGGGGTACTGGCCTACGTTCTACCCAAAATGGGCCATCCTGAGATAACCAATGAGCGTATAGCCAATGTGTGTGGTGTGAGTGAGGGTACACTGATGAAGTGTCTACGAAAGCTGGAAGCCGCACGGGAGACTCTGAAGGAATTTCTTGAGACAACATAGAATGGGAGTTGGAGCCTCAACGCCGTCCCTAGAGCAGGAGACCAAAAAAATAAATAATGTTCTGAATGATATTCTGAAATTTATGTTGGAGGAGTCAGACTTAATTGATATGTACGCGCTGGCATCTCCTGAACAGTGCAGCAAGTATGTTGTTTTTACTAGCAAGTCTCTGGAGAAGTTTTTTAAGAAGGTGATGATTTACCCTCGCCTGGGTCAGGACGGTAAGTTTTATTTCCAGCGACTGCGTGCGTTTCAAGGTCTAACAGGTAAGTATCTAAATGAACAGCGTTCTGCCTGTCTCGAAATCTCTCGTTTTTTTGTGCGTATTCTGCATATTTTTGCCTCTATTTCACTGACAATTATTGATATGGAGATACCCGTCTCGAATGCCGCACTCAATGAGCTGGGTAAGAGGGTCTCTGTCTTACAGACACCGAGAATCGATGAGGCGAGATTCCTCAGTGTTCCTCTAGTAACAGGTGAACGCCGCAAGACGCTTCTTCTTCGAGGTGGTAGTATTTTACCCACACAGCCTAAGTTTTTTATTACTGACCCGAATTACGAAATCTTAAATAAGTACTTATCTCTCTCTTATTCATCTGATTATTACACCCTCTCAGGGACAGACATAAAAATACCGATTGCCTCTGTAAAACCTGAGTCACCACAGCCGTTCTTGGAACTCACAGGCAAGAAGGTGAACACCAATAGAACTATAACAATCCAGGCAAATCTGCGTATGGAAAAGCTTGATGATTTAACCTTACGTGTCTCACTTGAGTTTCTAAAGCCTGAGGATGCGGACAATATACCTGGAGTCAACTTCTCGAAGACGAGTCCGTATGCTGAACCATTCTATAATAAACAGAATCTTCCTACATATATCAAGAGCAAGTTCAATAAAATACTGGGGAAAACAGAAAATGAGCTGGGTGCGATAAATCGTAATAAGACCATGAAAAAGAGCAAGATAGCCAATTTACCAAATGATGATACAAAGTTAGGAGTACCCCCCTATTTCCGTGTGAAGGGCATTCTCAAGGCTCTTGAAAGAACACCGCCTGTAAAAGCTTATTGCGTAGCTCGCGCCTTACAGTTAATGTCTCCTGAGGCTCTCAAGAATAGAGATGCAACCAGGGCTCGTACACAGGTGTGTGACTCCAACTTTAATTTATTAGGCAAGGGTAGTCTCCCAATTGCCTCTGATTCAATCACCACGTCAAGGAGTCTCTTGGCCCTCAATCGCCTTTTTTTCGATATGTTTAAAAATTCCGCCCCATCTATTTCAAAGGAGGTTCAGGGAAAGCATGATAAGTTTCTCCGTAATATGCGCGCAGTCTATCAGGAGGAGACCACCCTGCGCAATGAGCCTGTTGATAAAATGGAGACAATCAAGAATGAAGTCAATAAGGAACTCTGTTCTAAGAAACGGGGCGTTCTTTATACAGAGGACCCTGATGTTATCTCAGTTCTTCGTTCAAAGGCAAATCAGCTTTTAACAAAACAGCTCCAGCATTCTGAGAAGGCGATGGGCATTCTGAAGAAACTCTTTATAATTAACGGGTCACAGCCCATTCTCTTACAGCCAGCGGTCGAAGAGGGTGGAATCGATACAATTGAGTTAATTGCAGATGAGGCGCGTACCCTTCTTATTGAATATTATACAGAGTGTGAGGTTCTATATCGTGAGGGCGTTGAGTTGATTAAGGATAAACAGGAGATGTTTAGGACTGCATCGTAAATTTGACCTAGCGTCCTAGTCAGATTCGAGTATGAGCAGTATAATGCCTGAACGTTGTGAGAAGGAGGGGTGTACGAAAAAGCTTACACTTGCAAGTATATCTTGTAAGTGTAAGAAGTTTTACTGTTTATCTCATCGCTATGAATCCGAGCATAGATGTACCTTTGATTACCGAGAGGAGCAGACAAAGCTCTTGTCGAAGTATATGAGTTCACCTGTAATTTCTCAAAAATTGGAGACCATCTAAAAAATTGACGGGCGGCTCGGCAACGAGGGAAGGTAGTTAGATACAATGTCCCAGAGCTCTATTACGATTCAGCTGATTCGCGATGTTACGAACTCTAAGATGGATGACCTCATCACTATTAAGCCGACTGGCTATGACACGGTGAGTGTGGTATTCAAGGACCGTCTGAATAAGTCAGAGCACAACCTTGATATGTGTAAGAATGGTGTTTCGAGCTATTTCCTCAACCTCTTTGATATCCTTTCATATGACAGGGAGCCTTACCAGGCAGTGCAGGTGAACTTCCCTGGCTTTCCCTGCAGTTACATGAGCCAGAAGGACTTCATTTCATCTGCTGCTCGTGACCGTATGCAGAGCCTTCTCTGGTTTGCCCTGGACCACTCCTTCCCTGCTATTGTCACGGAGCGTGAGGAGCAGGAGGCATATTATTAAGAATACTTGGCTACATACATGGCCACAATAGACGGCGACCAGCGACCCATCATTCGCGTATGTGTAGGATGAAACCAGGCGAGGTCATCTTTTTCTCTTTTGTCCTTCTTATAGCGAGCAAAGGCTAGAGGGTGGGCATGTATCCATGCAAATTCATCATAGGCATTTTGAAGTTCCTGCGGTGTAACATAGGCCTGAAAGACATGATATTGAAAATAAGTGTTTTCAGGATAGTCTTTTTCTCTTCCTTGAAATACCAGCGAGGTGTGATGCACAGAATGCAGCTCACCTATCTTCGCTTCCTCTTCGACTTCACGGTAAACATTTTCAAGTAAATTATCATAAATAGACTTTTTAGGGTCCGTATCTTTCCCCTCCATTTGACCCTTGGGAGGTTCCCAGCTCTTCTTCGTGGGGTCGGCATCAGTAGTCTTTACAACAACAAATCGCTGAGCATTAAAGGGCTTGCCCATTTCGTGAATAAAGGTGCAGGCACGAAGATAGACCCGCCAGCCTTCCGTTTCATGTTCAACATAAAAATATCTCTTATGCGGTGCGTGGGGTAGGCGCTCAGCCCCTCTCTTCAGTCCAGGCTGAAAGACGTCAAATGGACGCATACACTATTTGGTGGTTTTTTTTTTACGACAGGTGCGCGAACGATTTGAGGTAGAACAACCGCTCCGTACACTCTGTAAAAGTTTACAGAGAGAGGAGTATGTTGTTTTGTTGAGAAGGTCGAGCTCTTGCTCTAAGGATGAGCGTACTTTCCAGAGAGTCGCCAGTGTTTCTTTGCGTGAGGAGCAGTCTATCTGTCCCCACCCCTTTCGCCACTCAGGAAAGGGAAGTGTTTTGGGTAAAACATCCCAGAATTCACAGTAGAATTTCATTCGTTCGTCGGGCTCCATAACATTCCAGCGATTACGTAAAAGTGGTGTTGTTAACTCCTCTAGAGGCGGTGCACCCTGAAGAGCAAGTGAGGACGACCCCGCTCTGCTTCGCGGGTGATTTTCAGCAATTGAAAAGAGAAAATCCCAGCCATCAAATACTGTACGTGAGCATCCCTGCTCCAACTTCATCGTATACATCTTTGCAACAGCATCAAAGGGTGGTGACTCTGCTTTTGTTAGACCTGACTTGCGTAGTTTATCCGTGACCGTGTTGTGCACTCGCCACAGCCATGTTTGCAAGGTTAGAGGGTCAGCACAAGCATCTTCGATGGGGTCAAGAAGAATTGTTTCACTGAAAGAGGCTCGACAATACTTGCAGGGAAGCACATAAGACAGAGTATTAAATAATTTACACACACTCTTCTTATCACGTTCAGGTGTATACGAAAACGTTATAAGATGTAATAATCTCCATCCTGAAGGGCCCCAAAAACGGGTGTCCATCTCTTTTATAGATAGATTAAGAGCTGCCATACATACTCGACGAGAGAGGCGCGAGGAAGGGTCTTACCATATCATGGTGAGAGTCCTCGGCCTTGCACTTGACTGTCTGCGTAGGACAGGTCATACGAGGGCAGGGCGCAGGCTTGGGGCAGACTGTGGGAGCGGGGCACTTCACATCGGGGCAGCGAGGGCGAGGGCAGGGAGGGCACTCACCACATTGACCCTTGCAAGCGCTGCTATCAACAATAATAGGCTGAGGCTTGGGTACGCTGGACTTGAGAACATAATTGCTCAGCTCAGGTACAGGCGGGCACTCCGTTTTCAGCATGTATTGACTCATATCCGGGCACGTGGGTGCAGGAGGAATTGATGATTTTAAGACATACTTTGTCATATCGGGATACGGCGGGCACATCGGGCACTGTCCTGTTGCCTGCGGATGGTCAACACAAGGATATTGCGCTCCGCAGCTGGAGCACTGAGGTGTAGACGGTACAGAGGGCGCCGTATGGAATCCCTCCTTTGTAACATTTACAAGGAGATAGCCTACAAGAACTCCTAGTAAAAAGATTGCAGCTATCTGAATTGTCGTAAGACGCATACCTATTTGTAGAAGATATTTCTATACCACTGTTGCCTTAGGCACGCCACTGTTGCCTGGCGTAGGCCTTAGGCACGCCACTGTTGCCTGGCGTAGGCCTTAGGCACGCCACTGTTGCCTGGCGTAGGCCTTAGGCACGCCACCCAGCCCAGGTTAACGGAGGGCAGCCAACAGCCTCAGGCGCACCTGTATCGTAAATTGTCGCTACACGAGTGCAGACCATCTTAGCATATCCTCTCCATGAAAAATTCGGGCTTACTGCTGAGATATCGACTAAACATCCAAAATCACCGGGATTATAACCGCGTTTCTGTATTGCATTACAGATATCCGTTGACCTCTGCTTCCAGTCCAGGTGTGCTGGTCCACTTGTTTTGGCTGCAAATTCACCTCTGTAAGGTACATCGACTGCTGGGGCAGCAGCAGCAGTAGGAACAGCTGCCTTTGCTTTTGCAATGTCCACAGCTTGCGATACATTCGTTTGTATACCCTGTGAGGCAAGGACGGAGCTGAGTGCAGCAGCCGTCGCAGTTCCAGCATTTCTCTCAGCCGTGTAATTCAGCTCGAGGTCCCACGAGAGTCCCTTGAAAAAGGTATCACCATAGGTCTTGAAAAGGTACTGAGCCATACTGGCACCTGAAATATCACCCACATTATATGAGGGCAATAAGCTAGCGAGGGTCAGAGGTAAATGATTGTTTTTTAGCAGCCTAGGTAGAGGCCCCTGTGTACTAAGAACGGGTAAGAAGGACAGGTAATCAGACTCGAGAATAGGGATTTCGGTCTCTGCCATTTGGCCTCCGCTTACCTTATCGATTATACCCTGCACTGCCTTTTGTATGGCTGTAAGAGTGGCAACACGCTGTGTAACTACAGGGTCTGTTGTTGCACTTGCCGAAAGACGAGTAATCTCAACTGCTACACGGGTCACGAGCTCCTTCAGCTGTAAAAGAGAGGCTCTCTCGTTAACTCCCGCCGTTGCATTTCCAGAGGCATCAGAGCCATCGGTGGGTCCATATGAATTTCCAGAGGCATCATAGGCTCCCTGGGTCGCAGAGCCGCTTTGGAATCCCTCGACCTCGACCTCATGAACGGTACGCCACTTCTTCTGAAGGTATGTCAGATTAGCCTCGATGGAATCAATATCATGCTGTGTGAGCGTTGACTCAAGACCTGGGTTTCTGTCAAGAACAAGAATCTCATTCTTCAGACGGCGAACATCAGATGTGAGTGTTCGTAGAGGGAGCTGAATGGCAGGGTCACTGGCATCTATAAGTTTCGGAGCCTCCACATTCAGAAATCCATTCGCCGTTTCGAGAACTTCCTTTATGCGTGTATAAGGAGCCTTTTGCTGTGAAGGGTCGATGTAGGGGAGGGAATTTACGCTGGCCACTCCACCGGGAGGAGGGGATAAGAGAGTAAATGATGGTGGTGCATAGGCCTTGAAGTCTCCTGTAGTTATACTTTCACGAGGAGGTCCTGCCTCAGGCACATTAATAAATCCATCAACCTGTGAGACAAATAAAATGCTGATAAATATAACTAAAAGTAAGGTCCAAAAGAGGATATCCTTCATCTATAAGTAGATGAGTGTTAAATTTGAAACCCTGGGTTGATACGATACAAAGTACGAAATAAATGTTAAAATCACGATACAAGGAAGATACGCTCTTAGAGGCAGGTCTGGATGAGGCCGGAAGAGGATGCTTATGGGGACCTCTCTTTGCAGCTGCAGTGATTTGGTTACCTGAGTCTGAGTGGACCGAGGAGCATCGTGAAATTTCAGAGCAAATTAAGGATAGCAAGAAGTTATCACATAAGAAGCGACGTATGCTTAGAACAGCAATTGAGAGTCTGGCTGTAGATTTCAGTCTAGGTCGCGTAGAAGCAAAGGAGATTGACGAACTAGGAATGACGGTTGCCAATAAACTTGCCTTTCAGAGGGCTATCAGGAACCTCGTTGTCGAACCAGACCGACTCTTAATTGATGGTATCCTGTGTCTTAATTCTGGAAAGGAAGAAGTCGTTGAGCCAGAGGCGGATGGAAAGTATATTGCCGTCGCAGCTGCATCGATTCTTGCAAAAGAGGCGCACGATGATATTGTGGATGCCTTCTGTATGGTAGAGCCTACACTTGCACATTATGACCTTCTGAACTGTAAGGGCTATGGAACGAAGAAGCACCGTGATGGTATTTTAGAACATGGAAAGGATGTACAGCATCGACGCTTATTCCTAAGAAAGTTACTAGGAGAAGAACACATAACTCCCAGTTTAACTGAGACGTATGCGTTCGTTGATAATTAGAACCTATTTACATTTACATGTTCTGGCGGTTCTGGCGGTTCTGGCGGTTCTGGCGGTTCTTGCGGTTCTGGCGCGTCTTGCGCTCCATGGCGCGCTCCATCTTGCGCTCAACCTTGCGGCCAACCTTGCGCGTCGCGGACTTGCGTCCCATCTTGCGGCTCATTCTCTTCTTGGCACCACCGGACAGAGTAACTGACATTTCTATATTCAGACATGCGATTTTTTATACGCGACTCTCAAGCCATCGATTTAAGAGAATAAAGTCCTCGGTTTTTTGTTGCACATCCAAAGAACCGCGTACAAAATGTCCCTGACCTCCTGTGAGAGCCAGTAATTTCTGTTCTCCACCACCCGTTGACCCGCGCAGTTTCGTAATCCATTTTACGCTTTCGTAGGCGAGAACCTCCTTATCATTGAGAGAGGTACGAGCCACAACAAAAATAGCTGGTGCACCCTCTTCAGGAAGAGAATCAATCGGTGAGAGCCGGAGAATCGCCTCTAGGTCTTCAAGTTTCTCTGCCGGATTTCCAAATTCATCATACTCTAAAACTGTCAAAGGCAGTGCAGGGTTCGTTGTTGTGCGAAGTATATCAACATAGGGTACCTCCGCATAAGCAGCACCTATCAGACCACCTCGTGCATGACGTGAGACTATAGAGCCAACAACATATCCTCCTGCTGAACGTCCATAGATACAGGTGCGAGTCCACGACATGCCTGTTAGCTCTTGCGCGGAACGAATCACCGCCTTTGCATCCTCAACTGACTTCCCCTTCTTGTAGGTCCGTGCGGCATCGGCCCAACTATCACCAAAATCACCGCCCCCGCGTATGAAACCAAAGACGAGTCCCCATCCAGCCTGTAGATACACCCTCCAGCGATGTGTATCCATCTTTGTGGGTATACCGTAGCCGCCATATACAATAATCATAAGTCCTTTTACTGTAGTCTTCTCAGCCACAAGCACATAAGGTACTCGTGTTCCATCTGCAGATATAGACATGTGAAGAGTATGTCTTGCATATACCTCTTCCTTTCGTATAAGCCTTTTCCCATCATAGAGTCCCTGGGTTGAACCGGGTATATTCGTAATATACATCGACTCTGTGCAAAATGTATCAAATACACAGGTACCTATAAATTCACGCAACTTTACAGGTGCCTTGTCTGCAGAACATTTATATAAGGAACGAACTCCTCCAGAAGAGCTCAAAAGCAGAGAGGTTTTGAGAGAAAAGAACTCCAGACCGTCGTTCAGAGGCGGCAGTTTGTACTCAGCGCCAAAGAGTTTCCAGGGAGCCTCAAAGGAGCCGAGCCTTGCAAAATAGCAGTTACCGCTCACAGGAAAAAAGGAGATACCATCTTCACAGACTCTTTTGACAGGAAGAGTATAGAGTGCCTGTCGTCCACTATTATCTGAAATAAGAAACCCGTTCTTCAGAAACAGATTGTTTCGCTGCGATGTCTCTTCAAAAAGAACACGTCGCCCCTTACCTGTCGCAGCGTCTATCGAGATAAGCCGTCTGTACTGGAGAGTACCCACTGCCTCAATAAGATAACATAGGCCATCCTTTACACAGATATAGGGAGCAATCGAGGTCTTATAGCGCCACAGCATCTTCGTTTGCGTATAGCATACTAAGGTATAGACCTCATTTCCTTCACTATCAGCTTCTATCGCATATACAGTATTATCTCTATAGTCTAGAGCTGCTGCCTCATGTGGTTTAGTACTGCCTATCCACGTCCACGTATACGAGAGTGTTCCATTCGGCTTTATACGAATTGGCCCACATTCAAAAGATAGAGTCTCTTCTTTGGGTATAATAACCTTTTTAGAGTGTGCTTCTACAGCCTTATGAAAATGCAGATTTTCACTTGCCACCGTACGTGCCCAGCGAGACCCCTTCATAGACTCCATCCATGCAAGTGGGTCTTTCCATTGTATAAAGCCTAAATCTCTAATCATCTGCCTAAACCTCTACTCAGTAGTTTGAATAGTTATGAGACAAACCTCTATTCCTCTTGTGAGTGTGAAGTTTGTAATTCTGTATAACAGGTCTAGTGCCTATGGTCTTAAGAAGGATGCCGACCTACTCGAGGCAACACTGAAGACATTTGGTGTCTATAGTATTCAGCATTGTGACCCCCTGGAGCCTCCCGTGCGAACTGACTGCATTATTCACCTGGAGCATCCTATTTACTCATGGATGAGCTGGGCGCGTACAAATATGCTTATGGTCAATCCTGAATGGTATACTCCATCTGCATACAATGCCTATCTGCCTAAGTTTGATAAGGTCATCTTCAAGAATCAGAATGCACAGGCTAGCTTTGTTTCAGCCCTGGGAGACCTGCTTCCACTGGAGAAGACGTGTGTACTTCCCTGGGCGACACCGGCTTTTCCTGCTGAGCTAACAGAGAAGGGTCGTGATGGGAATGACACGCGCCAGGGATTTGCCTGCTTCCTGGGAAGCAGTGTGAATCGCCTGGCCTTCATCAAGGAGTTTCTACCCTTCTGGCGTGAGTCGTATCCTGAATTAAATGTCTTTTCTGTGGCTCCTCTGGAAGACTGCCCTCAGCAGACAAATATTCGTTATTGTGTGGAAGATTTAAATGAGACCCAACGCTATAAGCTGGGAACCTTTTTCCCTGGACATGTAGTTTGCTCAAAATCAGAGGGGTATTGCTACACAGGTGGCGAAGCTGAAGCCATGGGTGCTTTCACTATTCATAACCATATTGATGCCTTCCTCTGCACCTATGATGGGTCCTCGGGTGTAGGTTGGTTTCCGACGACGCAGCACTTGAGCGACTCCAAGTATTCTCTTGCCAAATATGCGCGTCCTATTGCAGGAGATGAGGTGCAGCGCCAGCTGGATACGATAATCCAGAACTTTCTTCGGTGTGATATGGCGGACCTTCGCCACACTCGCCGCCTGGAATCTCAAAAGCGTCGTGAGGTCTTTGAGGCTACTCTTAAGGACCTGGTGACAGAACTGCTTCCTCTTCTGAATACCATTCCGTATGCCCCTCGTCCCCCTGTTCTGAAGGTGGAAGAATGTCCCCCGATTAGTGTAGTAACACTTTTATATAATCGCGCACGTTTCTTTGACCTTGCTTGTCATAATATCATGGTCTCTGATTATCCGAAAAATAAGATTGAGTGGATTCTTGTTGATGATACAGATGAGGCAACGGAAGCGCTTGACTCAAAGGTCGAGCAGGTTCAGCTGAAGGCCGACCCACTCACAATTGTCTATGTCCGTCTTGGCAAGCGTACACCTGTATCAGAGAAGCGCAGCATTGGAGTGGGCAAGGCAACCAATCCTATTGTTCTAATGATGGATGATGATGACCACTATCCTGAGACCTCCTTCCGTCGTCGTGTGGCCTGGCTAACTCTGCACAGCTGGAAGCCTAAGTGCTGTGCAGCCACCATGATTGCTTGCTATGACCTGACCAAGGCGATTAGTGCGGTGAATGTTCCACCTTTTGACCTTCCTCTAGGTCAGCGTATTTCGGAGGCCACGCTCACCTTCTACAAGAGCTGGTGGGAGGAGCGCCAGTTTTCTCGTGATATTCAGGTTGGAGAGGGTGAGTCCTTTATCACGGGTCGCGAGGGTGAGGTGCTAGAACTCGCTCCCCAGCAAATCATTGTTGCCTTTTCACATGGAAAAAATACGAGCTCACGTCGTGTCCCTGGGGGAGATGATGTGAAGCCAGGATGTTTCTGGGGATTTCCTAAGGAGTTTCTCGTCTTCATTCATGGACTCGCTGGAATCAAGGTCCAGGAGTCTTAATGCCTGACCGTTAAGTTATCTTTGTGCTTTTGCAAGTAATTGAGAAGGCGTCTTGTTTGAGACCTCTCATATTGTCTCTCATAGATTGAGCGGTGGTTGCGTGGTTCGTTGGGCTCGCCTGTATAATAATGATAATGCTCCCACTCCAGTGGGGCTTTTATATTCCTTCTGCGTGTGTTAGCCCTAGGAATAAGTGGCAGCTTTTTTCCACTATTATTTGAGAGAGACTGATTATTTTTATTTGTTCTGCGGCTCGGTTCGCTCATGTGGTGAAACAGTCTGACATTTACCTTTTCTCTAAAACCTACCTTGCGAGTACCATGATTTCCTCGTCCCTGCCTTTGGCGGTTGATTTCACGCAGATACTCATTCATATTAGAAATATTTTGTAAGGATTCCTTAGCCTTACTCATCTTTTTAAGAGTTAGAAAAACCGGGGATATCAGTTACATAAGATTGCCTAAAGCTCACTTCGTTTCTTTGATTATGGATACAAAGATTCACGTTATTATGAGAATGACACCAGATTCACGAGTTCCACAATCAGGTTCTTCATCACGTCCTTCCTGGTACACCAAGGAAACAGTATTTTGTTCTGCCTTTCTTACAAGAGATGAAAATACTGAATTTACTATACTTTTTGATGGAGATTCAACAGACCACTGGATACACAAATACAAGATTAAAGAGTTACTACATATAAATGGAGGCACAGATAAACTATCTCTCGCAAATATGCTTCATCATACCATGTATATGAAAATACCTGAGACAGACCTTGTATATTTTTTAGAGGATGATTATCTTCATAAGAAAGGCTGGTGCGCTATCCTACGCGAGGGTTTATCCACAGAACTAAGACCTGAAATTCAGTTTGACTATGTGACACTATATGACCACTATGATAAGTACAATTTCGATGACCCGTATCTGGTGCAAGCATACTCGTCTCTTACGTCTACAGTGGCTGTATCAAAATCAACGCATTGGAGAACAATTCCCTCGACAACAAATACATTTGCCATGAAATTTAAGACCTTTATGGATGACCTTGATACACACATGGCATATAAAAATATAGACAATGATAAGTTTCTATCACTGGGAAAGGCTGGACGTAGTATCGCTTCCTGTGTTCCAGGTTGGTCTACACACTGTCACAATAAATATTTATCTCCCTGTGTTAACTGGGAAGAGATAATTAAGAGCTGCACATGAGACACCCCTCGCCTGACTCTGCAGCCTCCTTGGCCTTCTTCACCTCTTCCTCATACTCCGCAGCAAGCTTATCGAGAAGCGCCTTACGCTTCTGGGCGGGGGTCAACTCTTCATCCTCGGACTCAGATGAATCATCATCGAAGACGTGGTCTTCCTGCTCCTTCTCCGTCGTTGAGGATGCACCACTCGTGACAGGTCCACCTGAAATCGCAGCCATGAGTCGCGGGTCCACCGTGAACTTCTGTGCAGCCACCGGTGCCTTCGTTCTCAGATAATAACAACCCGTCTTCAATCCCTTCTTCCAAGCATAGAAGTGCATGCTTGTAAGTTTGCCATAATTCGGGTCAGCGACAAACAGATTCAGCGACTGGCTCTGGCAAATGAAGGCGCCACGCGCCGCCGCCATATCGATGAGGATGCGCTGCTTCAGTTCCCATGAGGTCTTGTAGCGACCCTTGATATCCTCAGGAACGCCAGGAACCTCCTGAACACTGCCGTTACGCGCAACGAGTTGCTGCTTCATCTCCTCATTCCACAGACCGAGGTCAAGAAGCTCCTTCATTAGATGCTTGTTAATCACAACAAACTCACCCGCCAGTGTGCGGCGAGTATAGATATTACTCGTGAAAGGCTCAAAGCATTCATTGTACCCAAGAATTTGTGAGGTCGAGGCGGTGGGCATAGGGGCAATCAGGAGACTGTTGCGCATTCCCTTCTTCGCCTTCTCCCTAAGGGCGGGCCAATCAAGCTCGCTTGACATAGGTGTCACATCCCAGAGGTCTGGCTGCAACTTACCACATGCGGCAGGTGAGGGGTCATTGATACCCCAGCCAGAGTGGTCAGGAAAGGAATAGGGATTATGATGTGCAAAGAAGGTACTGTAAGCACCCTCTTCCACCGCAAGGTCAGCCGAGCAATTGACGGCAGCGTAATACATGTGCTCGAAGATAAGCTGATTGAGCTTGAGAGCCTCCTCATCCTCCCAGGAAAGCTTCATCATGGCGAAGACATCTGCGAGTCCCTGAATACCAAGACCCACAGGGCGGTGGCGCATATTGCTGAGCTTGGTCTCAGGTGTAGGATAGTAGTTGATATCAATCACGCGATTCAGATTACGAATCACCACGCGAGTCACACGGCGCAACTCGTCAAAGTCAAAGGTACCATCCTTCACGAAGGCAGGCAGGGCAATCGAGGCGAGATTGCAGACAGCTGTCTCCTGAGGATTACTGAACTCGAGAATCTCTGTGCAGAGGTTGGATGACTTAATCGTTCCAAGATTCTGTTGATTGGACTTCTGGTTTGCAGGGTCCTTGTAGACTAGGTAAGGAGTACCCGTCTCCATCTGTGTATCAAGAATCTGAAACCACAGCTTCTGGGCCTTCACGACCTTACGCGCCCGCCCCTCAGCCTCATACCTAGTATAGAGTGCATTGAAGGCAGGGCCATAGACATCGGAAAGCCCAGGTGCCTCGCTCGGGCAAAAGAGAGACCAGTCTCCATCAGCCTCTACACGCTCCATGAAAAGGTCCGAGACCCAGAGGGCATAGAAGAGGTCACGAGCACGCTCCTCCTCTGAGCCAGAGTTGAGCTTGAGCTTGAGAAAGTCCTCAATGTCCGCATGCCAAGGTTCTAGATAGATAGCAAAGCTACCGTTGCGCTTGCCACCGCCATTGTGAGCAACACCGAGGTGTGCAACTGTGTAGTCATGGGGCCCATCAATCTCAAAATCATGTACTACACCCTGATATTGAGTCTCCGTGATTGTCTGGATGCGTGTATAGAGATTGTTCTCATAGCGCAAGAAGAGGAAGTACTCACTCTTAGGAGCATCAGGGAACATCTCCATAATCTCTGCAATACGAGGCACTCGTAGAACAGTTGTAGACAGATTAGTATGGATATCCTTGGTTGTAGATACGTTTCCAACACGGTTCCTTTCATAACCAGATGTTAGAGCACCCATACGAAGAAGGAGGTATCGCATTCCCTCCATCAAAGGGTAAGAGCTTACCTCAAAGGAAATCTCCTTTGTGCCAATACATCCATGAGTTTCTAGGAGTCCACGCACAATCTGCTTTACCTTTGTAAGAGGAAGATGGAGGAATGGAGTATCAATCCTCTTCTGCTTATCTGAATCGTAGAGTTGAGACTTTGTGAACTTGAACCGAGGGTTCGCGATAGACCAGCGAAGCTTGATGGAGTGTTCACCTTCAGCCTCTGGATAGACAATCATACCGCGGTCAGTGATATACTTGAGTACAAAGTCATAGATACTCTTCTTAGTAGTATTGTTCACAGAAATTCCAGCCATATTATCTGAAATGTAGCCGTCACCCAAGAGAATTCCATAGAGGCGACAGTCCTCCTCTGAAAGGGTTGGAATATCATTCTCATAGGTTGGGATAGGAAACACTAAGAAATCGCCTTCAACAAGGTCCTTCGCATCAGAGAATTCGGGCTTTGCATAGTCCTTCTCAAGACGGTTGCGGATAACATCAAAGTTAATACCCTTCGCCTGTCCCTTAAGGGCAAGAACCTGGTGCTCAGGTGTCACGCGAACAGGATATACCGCATTCTTGAGTTGGATATCTAGAAGAGGCCCATTATACTCATGGCGAACATGAATCTTAACAGTTTCGTAGCGGCCCGTGCTTGTGAGAACACTGTCAGTAACATTCACATCCTCAATAGGCTTAGGGCCAGCAAGAGTATAAATGACCGTATCAGGAGTAAAGCACTGGTCAACATAGCGTGCAGTATTATTAAAGACGCGCAACATGGGTACAAGACCGTTGCTCACACCATTGGTCCCGCGAATGAGACTGCCACGAGCACGAATATTGTGCGCGTGGAGGCCAATGCCCCCCGCATGCTTGGAAATCGCCGCACAGTCCGCAAGAGTCTTATAGATACCTGCAATACTATCATCATTCATAGCAAGAAGATAGCAAGATGAGAGCTGCTGCTTCGGCGTACCGGCGTTAAAGAGTGTAGGGGTCGCATGGGTCATAAACTTCTGAGACATAAGGTCATATGTCTCAAAAGCATACTCGAGCATCTTGGGGTGACCCACCCAGAGGGCCAGGGACACGCGCATCCACATATGCTGCGGCCGCTCCAGGATGGTCATACTCGTATCACGCAGCAAGTAGGACTTCTCAAGGGTCTTGAAACCGAAGTAGTCCAAGAGATAGTCGCGCTGGTGATTGACACGAGCATCAATCTCAGCTGCATTCTCAGCGACGGCGGCAGCGAGGTCTACCGAGATATAGGTCGTGACCTCACCCGTCTTCGCCACCTTCTGGTTTGCGAGAGCAGCAATAACCTTACTGAAGGATTGCTCTGTGTTCTTCTGGTGATTACTGATGGCAATGCGGCCCGCCAGAATGCCCCAATCAGGGTGCACCGTGCCGAGACTAGCCGCACTGGCAGCTGTGAGCTCATCGAGCTGCGTTGTCGGTACACCGTCATAAATCCGAGAGAGTACCTGTTGAGCAAGGGCATCCGCATTTACCTGTAGACCCCTTGCGGCCTTACGTACACGTGAGAGCACCTTATCAAATGAGATGGGCTCCAAGGAACCGTCTCGCTTCTGAACGTGCATACTATAGGGCATGATTACAATCTCCGTACTGGCCCGCGCCCTTCAAAAAAAGAAAGTCAATTTTTTGTGCTAAACTCTATGATATATTTATGATGTATTCTTCTTTATAGTGGCATGTTTGAGTAGCTTACCCTGTGTAATAATTCGGCTGGTGATGGACATTGTCTCCAGTTCCTGCAGAAGTAGCTTATACGCGTAAGGAATCTCGATGGCACTGAAATTCGTAGTATTTCCGCACCCCTTACAATTCCAGATACCCTCCTTTGGGTTTACAATAGCAATAAGACCACAATCCTGGCAGCTCCAGCAACGGAAGAGGTCAGAACATTCCATCAGACGCTCCTTCGTGAACTCTGAGATTCCATGAGCCGCCACACAGTCACGCTCCATCTCTCCAAAACGCAGACCGCCCTCACGTGCACGCCCCTCTGCAGGCTGCCGTGTGAGCATTACGAGAGGGCCTGAGGAGCGACTGTGCAACTTATCTGCTGAGCAGTGACGGAGACGCTGATAATAGACAGGGCCCGTGAAGATGCTCGTCTCCATCATGCGCCCCGTGTAGCCGTTATAGAGAATCTCATTGCCCCCAGGCTCCATGCCCAGCTCATCACGCATAATCTTCTGGAGACCATCAAGGGTCACATTATTGAAAGGAGAGCCATCACCGAGGCAGCCAAGACGACAGGACATCTTACCGAGAAGCGTCTCGAGCAAGTGCGCAATAGTCATGCGACTCGGTATGCAATGTGGATTGATAATCATATCTGGGATAAGACCACCGGCCGTTTGGGGCATATCCTCAGGATTGAGAATCATTCCTAAAGTTCCCTTCTGTCCGTGGCGTGAGGAGAACTTGTCTCCAATCTCAGGAATACGGTCCTGGCGAACACGCACCTTGGCAAAGGAATATCCCTCTCCATTGCGATTGCGGAAGATACGGTCTACCCAACCCGTCTCATTATTGCGCATGGTCTTGGAGACGTCGCGATACTTCTTAGCACCTGCAGGAATTACCATGCCTGTGGGAATGCGGAGAGGTACCACCTTGCCGATAAGAATATCGTCTGCATCCACAAACTGATTCTCAGGCACAAAGCCACTATCATCGAGCTTATCATAATTCGCATTCTTCATCTGTCGTGTCTCTAGGGTGTCAGGGCGTGAGAAACGCTCCTCTTCGCCTGAGGACTGATTCTTCCGCTCTTCATCCTTATAGGTTCGGAAGAAGATGGAGCGGAAGAGGCCACGGTCAAGAGAGGCGCGATTAATCATAACGGAATCCTCCTGATTATAACCCGTGTAGGTGGCAATCGCTACAATGATATTCTGGCCTGAGGGCATGGCCTGTGCACCATAGAATTTCGACATGAAGGGGCTCACAAAAGGAACCTGGGGATAGCAGAGAAGATGCGACATTGCATCAAAGCGCTCACGGTAATTCAGGGCATACATTCCCATGGCCTGCTTACCCATGGCCGCCTGGTACGAATTACGAGGTGACTGATTGTGGTCAGGGAAAGGGATGTTAGAGGCCAGAGTTCCTAGGATAGTGCTGGGATGAATCTCTGCATGCGTGTACTTCTTATCCGTGTTCTTAAGAATATCTGCAGGCCAAATTGCAATATACGAGCTCTCTGTTTCACCAGGGTCAATATACTCAATGAGATGATTCTTGCTGGGTGACTCCCACATGATGAGCTCTTTCCAAGAACCGAGCGAGTCGATGTGAGATGCCAGTGTGCCCGTCGTATCGGCAGCAATCTCACGAATCGTGGAGGCAAAGAAGAGGGGGCGCAGCATACGACCGGCCTCGGTGGTAATCCAGATTTCACGAAGAGCGGCGCGCCAAATAATGCCTGTCTGAATGTGAATACGACCGCAGCGTTTGGCATAGCGAAGTGCCTCTAGCACTGAAATCGTATCCTTGTTTCGTAGAATACCCAGCCAGGCACCATTGACAAAGAGACGTGTCTGTGTATGCTTCTCCTCGGCTGAGCAGGCTGTCAGAGGCACAAGCTTCTTCATAGTGGCAATATAGTCCTTAACAATTCCAGGATTGCTATAAATACTGACAATGGCCGTTGAGCTCATATTCTTCACGACACCTACACCATGACCCTCTGGAGTCTCTGAGGGACAGATGAAGCCAAACTGCGTATTATGAAGCTTACGTGGCAGTACAAGCTTGCCTGTCTTTTCAATAGGCGTTGAGATGCGGCGCAAGTGTGAGACGCCACTGATGTAATTGAGGCGATTCAGAACCTGTGAGACACCAATCTTGGTGGGTCCACCGGCCTTGGCGGAACCGAAATTGCCTGTAGCAAGTGAGGTCTTCAGACCAACCTCCAAGATGACAGACTTAATCATCTTATTAATATTGCTCACATTGATGATATCCTCAAAATTTCCAGACGCCCGCCATGAACCACCATGAATCTCCTTGGCCACACTGGCACGAATATCCTTAATCATCTTCGTCGTAAAATACGTGCGAAAGAGATTCGCCAGGAGGAAACCAGGAAGGTCTACGCGCTTATTGGGATAGGCGTCTCGGTCATCATTAGGAATGCGGGCTGAATTGACCCAGAGGACCTTGCGAGTAATATGAGCCAGAAAGCAGGCCTTGTCATGCCAACTCTTCTCATTAATACCAACATGAGGGAAGCACTCAACATTCAGGATGTCGTTAATCTTCATGGCCTTGTTACCGCGAGAGGACCAGGAGTTCACCTGTGAGGCAATCCAGGCAAGTGCCTGCTCCTGCGTCTGCACATCCTGCGACTCCATGATGGTCTCACTCATAATTGCATCGAAGAGGTCGTCCTTCTCCGTGCCAATGATGAGGTCACAGATATCCTTGTCTGCGACTATACCAAGAGCACGGAAGAGAATAAAGAGAGGAATATCCGTCTTAATACGCGGAATGGTGGCGCGTAGCAGATGAATCTGGGGATTCTTTGGATGATACATAATTTTCACTGCATTGTTCTTGGGAACCTGGTCATTATCAGGACCGATACTCTTCACCTCAATCACCTCAACCTCCTTCGTAGGGTTGCGATTGTTGCGGAAGACAAAGGGGCGATTCTCTGACATGCGCTCCTGGCTAATGATGACGCGCTCACCACCACTCACGATGAAGTATCCACCAAAATCCTCTGCGCACTCGCCGAGAGCAGAAGGGTGTAGATGCTTCTGGTCGTGGAGAAGACAATACTTGCTACCGACCATCACAGGAATCTTACCCAGATGCACGTTAGGGAAGAGTCGCTCCCTCGTGATACGCTCACCATTCTTCGTATTGTTGATAAAGGTAGTCTTCACACGAACATCAACAAAGAGCGGTGAGGCATACGTGAGATTACGCAGACGCGCATCATTAGGCATCATAGGAAGAATGGCGCCATTGTTCTCAAAGATGGTCGGCTTACGCAGACTAATATTTTCAAAGAGGATGTGTGTCTCATACTCATGATTTACCTGCACAGCAGTAGGTGCCACTGCCCCCACAGCAACATTCATAAGTGCATTGGCTGCGGTCGTTGAGAGACCCGTTGCAGTTGCCAGTGCTGAGCGTGGTCCTGAGAGGGGCGTTTCTGGACTACCGCGAATAATAATAGGATTCACATGTTGAATAATTTCAGGAATATCAACATCCATAAAATGATTGAAGGATTCAAGCTGATGGGAAATGATTTGGCGGCCTTCGGCCTGTCCAAAATATAGGTCAAGAATATGCCTGTAGGATGGAATCATGGTATACTCTCCTAAATGTAAAATATCGTTCCAATTTTATGACATCTTGTTTTTAGGCCCTAGTTTTTTATGTCTATTTATTGCAGATGAGTGATATAAAACAACTAAAAATAACAGGAAACGCCGCCGAAAGTTTTATGAAGACTAGGACTAGAACACGGAGGCGTAATGTCAGAGGAGTACCCTTATCATCAGCCACTCCTCACACCATACCGAGTAGCCCAGCCACTCCTCTTCCTCTTCCTACTCTTCCTACTCTTCCTAATCTTCCTCTTCCTATTCCTATTCTTATTCCAGCACCTGTGAGCACACCTATTTCCGAGGCGAAATCTGTGAAGGTTATCTTAGACCCCTCAAAGAAAAAGGCAAAGAAACTTGTACTTTCTCCTCCAAAGACTGTGGTAAAATTAGCACCCGGCATACCTGTCACAAAAGGAAAAACCCACAAAATTTCTAGACTTATTCGTGTTTCTATTGATGGTCTGAATAAGCGCGTGAATCGTGCGAAGACAATTAAGAAGGAGAGTGAGAGCATGGACCTTGAGAAAATAAAGGCCTCTCTCTTGGAGGCGAGTCTGATAAAGCCAAACTCAAATGCGCCGCCTGAGATTCTCCGACGCATTTATCATGATTTACAGGTTCTAAAGCAACGTGCACTCTAAACAAAAAAAATTGACAATGTGCTCAACTCCCTGATACTTCCACAAAGATGCGCTCAACCAGTATATTTCAATATTTAATGGAGACCTTTCGACTGCAGTCGAAAGTGAATCAAAATGCTACCTACTTGCATACAAGTGCAATCGTCTATCGAGGAAAGGTGATTGCAGTTGCAACGAATAAGATTGGATTCAAGGCTAGACCCTGTCGCTCAGGGCCTCGCTATGAAAATAAGGCTCATAGGCCTTGCACGATTCACGCTGAGATTGCCGTTCTGCGGTCCCTGGGTGACCTGAGTAAACTGAGGGGTGCTGATATGTATGTGTGGCGTCTGAGTCCTTGTCAGGGAAAGCCCAGCAATTCAAAACCCTGTGCAGAGTGTACCTGTGTCTTGGAGAAGTGTATGCGTGATTATGGACTGAATAAGGTGTATTATTCAACTGTCTAAAGAACGGTTCGAGTAGCAGCAGCGCCGTTCCTTTTATATGCTTTTTATATGGTATAAAGCTCTGTTTCGGCACCGCTCCTCCCCAACAAGATTTAAATATGACGCCGGCATAAACGCCACACACTATAGTATGTAGAGACGTGTTTGCCACATCATGTACGATGAATATGTTGCACATTTTAAGAATTATAGCAAATTATATGGTATAACGAACACTGCCGTTTTTTTCCAAGTAGGAAAGTTTTATGAGTTCTATGATATCTTGGACCCTATGACAGGTGAAGGCCAAACAACCACCAAGCAAATCACAGACCTTTTAGCCATAAAACTTACTTATAAAAAGGCCAGTGGCCCTGGTGACCGTGATGGTTTATGGGCAGGTGTCCCTACACAGTCTCTTCATACCTTTGCCATGCGACTCACTGCTCAAGGCTGGACCTGTGTTATTATAGATGAGACAAAGGACCTCAAGGGTAAGATTAGCCGTACTGTTTCACGAATCCTGTCTCCAGGTACACATCTTGAAACGGCCGACCCCATGGAAAGTATGTTTCTAACCACTCTCTGGATGGAAGAGGGGTCCTGGGTGAAACAGATTCCTCCCACCTTTGCCGCCTCAGCGGTTGACCTCTCCACAGGCGAGGCAGTCTCTTATCAAGGACGGGCTGTTGGACGACAGGATACCTGGGCCGCAGATGACCTCCTCCAGTTTTTCCAGGTCTTTCCTCCCCGTGAATGTCTTGTTTACTGGAAAGGAGATGCCTTGTCAATACCCGCTGAAAATTTTATACGCAGCCGCCTGGGTCTCTCATGTCTCATTCACAGAAAGCTGGCTCCTCCACCCAATCATGAGGTTCTCCAGCGCATCTTCAAGCCAAAAACTATGCTCCCTCTCAAAGAATATCTTCATCTTGATACTCTAACGGAGCAGTCTCTCACCGCCCTGGTAACTTTCATAGAAGAGCATTTTCCGTCGTTTACAGACCAGCTTCATAGCCACCGCATCTGGTCTCCAGAGGAATCTGTCTTTCTGGGAAATAATGTGATGACCCAGATTAATGTCTTGACGAACAGAGAAGAGGATGGCGTGCTAGGAATGTTCTTGAAGACACATACGCTCATGGGTCGCCGTGCCATGCGTGAACGCCTCTTGTCGCCCATTCGATGTGTAACCACACTCAATGAACGACTCGGTGAAATTGCAGCCATGTATGAACATCCTGAAAAACAGCAGATTCACAATATTCTGCATAAAATCTCGGACCTGGCACGCCTTCACAGAAAAATCCAGACCTATAAAATAACAGCGGGAGATGTCCTTCTTCTTGAACAGAGTTACAGTTATACCGTCAAACTAGCAGCTCTCTTAGAAGCGTCGCCACTCGCGCTTCCAGTCCAGGGTCTGCGTGAGTATATTACCAGTTATAAGCAGCATTTTGACCTTGAGAAGGCAACAAAGACCGACGACGATACCTTCTTTTTACCTGATGAGAAGGCTCCAAAGACCGCCGAGTCAGAAGGTGAACTTGCGAAGTTGAAGAGTGAGGTTACAACTGTGGTTCAGACCCTGACCAAGTGGGCTAAACTCTCAGATACTGCCCTGCGTGTTGAAAGTCGTGATACGCTTCTCTATTGCATTACGGGCTCAAAAGCGACGATGAATATAATTAAGAAGACACAGAATCCGCCGTATGAAATAACCATTCATGAGAAGAAGAGCGGGGCCAGCCTCGATATCCCAGACCTGTATCGCATTCATTCTCAGGTCTTCAGCGAACGGGCAAAACTTCAGGAGGCCTTCTCCAAGGAGCTTCCTCCAATTTGTCAGTCGCTGGTTGATAAATACCTCGACACCTGGCATGCTCTGGAAGCCTGGCTGGCCAAGGTAGATGTGACTATCACTCTTCAGCGAGTCTCAGAGGCTCGTGGATTTACACGACCAACCATCGTGGAAGGACCTGTAGGCTCAGTTGAACTAGAAGGTCTACGCCATCCGCTTATAGAGGCACAACAAACACGTCTTGAATATGTTAAGCATAAGGTGAATCTACAGGCGGAAGGATGGCTTTTATATGGAATGAATGCAAGCGGCAAGTCATCTCTGATGAAGTCAGTAGGTATCGCAGTTGTCTTAGCCCAGTGTGGTTGTTATGTTCCTGCCATGTCTATGCGACTGAGCCCCTATTCGTCTATTTTCACACGTATTCTGAATCATGATAATCTCTGGGCAGGTCTTTCCAGTTTTGCAGTAGAAATGACCGAGTTACGTGAAATTTTACTAAAGGCAGATGAGCGGTCGCTGGTTTTAGGGGATGAGGTGTGTAGTGGAACGGAATCTGTCTCAGCGACCAGTCTAGTGGCCTCGGCACTCTTATGGCTAAGCAAGAGGAAGTCGTCCTTCCTATTTGCAACCCATCTACACGGGCTTCAATCGTTGAAGGCTATCACTAACTGTCCAACCCTGCATATTTGGCATCTGAAAGTGAAATATGACCCTAGCACAGGCATCTTGGTATATGATAGGACCTTGCAAAAAGGCTCTGGAAGCAGTATGTATGGCTTGGAGGTGGCGCGTGCACTCAGTCTTCCACATACCTTCTTAGAGGATGCAGTGGCTCTTCGCCATGAACTTCTAGGAACAAGCGCGGAGGGGGCAAAGAGTGAATGGAACTCACTACAGCGACGCCGAGCCTGTGAACTTTGCAAGGCGGATATTGTCAGTGAGATTGAAATTCATCACATTCAGCCTCGAGGGGATGCGGGGCCAACAGGCCATTTCGCGGATGGAACTCATCAGAATCACCTGCGCAATCTTATTGCAGTCTGTGCTACCTGCCATGATAAGCATCATGCGGGTGTCCTAGAAATTGGTTCTGTTAAACAGACAAGTGAGGGTCCTATCAGAACAGTCATAGAGACAAAGCCTGTTCTTCAAACAAAGTCAAAGTGGCCACCTGAGCAAATGCAGATAATTCTGAAGACTCTACGTGAAAAACCTACAGTAGCCATTTCACGTATTCTTTTTGAATTAGAAGAGTATCATTCCATAAAGATAAGCAGCGCAACCCTACAAAAAATCAGAAAAACAGGTGTAGCCTTATAGAGTGGTTTCTACAGCTATAGGTACAGGTGCAATAGCAGCAACTGGCGCGGGCGGCATGGCCATGTTCTGAGGCATGGCAATATAGGCCATAGGCCCAGGAGGACCCGCGGGACCAGGAGGGCCAGGAGGGCCAGCAGGACCGGCAGGACCTACTACCACTGTAGGTGTGGCTGTTGCCGTACTGCCATTAGCAGCAACAGCAGCAAGCTGCTTCTTCAGAGTTTCAACGGTTGCCTCTAAATTGCGAACCGTTATCTCTAAACTGCGAACCTTGCTACCCAGAGGATTGCCTCCCAGATAGTTCATGCTAGGATTTATAACAGATGACATGTTCTGAAAATAGATTGGGTAATCAAATACTATGATTAAACGCACCCCCCATAAAATTGGCGGAAACGAAACCCTTTGGTTCAGTAGAATGCTTCCTCCTATTCGTTGTATGAACTGTGGAAAAACGATTGCTGACCAGTGGCGCTTTTATCAGAAGAAGCTGAAGGAGATGAAGGGTGGTGATGGTGAGCAGAAGTTCTATTTTGATGGCAATTCAATGCCTGATACTCCGGAGAAGAAGATTCTTGATGGTCTAGGTCTTATGCGTCTATGCTGTCGGAAGCACTTTCTTACACAGGTTGACCTGATTGAGAAAATCTAAGGATTTATTAAATGGAGCTATATGTACCCTCAGTGGTATTATTAGTTCTTGTGGCATTTGTGATACTACTTATCATACCCAACATGGCTCCTTTTAGCTTAGTGATTTTTGTAACCCTCATCCTTGCAATCACGGGCTACCACCATTCTAGCCTTTTTTCTGATGATTATGCAACAAGTTCCTGGCAGCAAAATGTCTACGCCTCAGCGGGGCCCTTTCTGATTGCCATGACGGTGCTGCTTATGCTCGGTTTTGGACTTAACTTTATAAGGCCGTCTCTTGCTTCAGGAACTTCAGTACCTGCAGTTCAGGCTCCTCCTCCTCCTGCATTTGGAACAAATACCATAAAGAGTTTACTGCGTGACCCCTTCAAAACAAGATAAATCCCACGCATAGAGTAGGATGGTGAAGACCAGAAAAAATAAGAAGCTTGCGCAAAAAGTAATGACAATCCCTCAATTACGCGCAGCCTTCGAGCGTATTGATAAGAAAGCGATGGAGCTCAAGGGCAAGGACCCTAAGATACAGATTCGTGAGTTTAAGGAAGAGTGGGCACGTGTATTTTCGCGTGAGGTCTCTTCGCAGGCGGTCCAGTCTTACCTGGCTGTTAAGCACATGGAACCAGCATCTCGTGGAAAGAAGACGCGCAAGCTGAAGCATGCTAAGATGACTGGTGGTGCGCAACTTGGCTATGCACCTGTTGCCTATACACCCGGCATTGCAGGTCCTCCTTTTTCCAGTGGAAATTTCCCTGAATATCTAACCAAGGGCCTCACATTTTATGATACTGTTAATCAACATGCGAGAATGGCTGACTGTGGTGTAATCGATACGACACCCAAGCTTCTACCTGGTATGGGTAGCAATCAGGCAGGTGGTTCAGCCGCAGATTTCATCTCGGCCATGCTCTACAAGCCAACGGATAGCACTGTGCCACCCACGCTATTACAGACGGCAAGAAGCAACTTCTTAGGTATGCCCGCAGCTGCAAAACCTGTATAAAACAACGCCAGTTTTTCATTTCAAGAAACCTCATCAGCGATTAGGACTCTTGAGATGACTACAAGTCTTCGAGGAGATGATGCTAGAGAGCTTGCAGAAAGGCTCTTGAAACTCTATTACACCAGTGTAGACTATCCATGGACACGTCATCATATTGACAGCTATGACCAGTTTATTAGTTCTGACTTACCTGCAATTATTAAATCATCAAATCCAATCATTGTCCTTCAAGACCAGATTGGTTCGACGGGCGAATATGCTTACAAGGCTGAAATCTTTATTGGAGGTTTTGAGGGTAATAAACTCAGCATAGGTACACCGACCCTGAATCTTGAGAATACACCCCGTCTTCTTTTTCCGAATGAGGCTCGCCTACGTAATTTAACGTACGGCAGCACAGTGCAAGCAGATGTAGCTATCCGCATTACGCGCACACAACAGAAGGCGTCAGGTGAGGGGCCCGGTTTTATCACAAACGTTCTGGAAATGGATTCCAGCAAGGAACCCGAAAAATATGGTTATCTTGCCTCGTACCCACTCTTTCGCATACCGATTATGCTCCACTCTCGCTTTTGTATTCTAAATAAGAAACCCGAGGCCTTTCTAAAACAGGCAGGTGAGTGTATTTATGATTATGGTGGATACTTCATTGTCGATGGGTCCGAAAAAGTACTTATTACGCAGCAAGAACAGGCGTTTAATACACTCTATGTACAAAATCAGGACAGAGAGCCCAAGACAATTACCTATGCTTCGATATCGTGTCTGAGTCCGGTCACACGCCAGGTTCGCCGCGTTGTCTTTGGACTTCAGAGACGTGAGAAGACGCTGCAGGTTGGTATCCCGTATGTGCGTAAACCTATTCCTATCTTTGTCCTCTTTCGTGCTCTAGGCGTACAGTCCGACGAGGATATTCTTCGCATCATCTTTCCTAATGCTGATGATGCTGAAACGAGACTGCTTGAGCCCATGCTGGAAGAATCGATTGTCGAGGCCTTCCCCTTTCTGGACACGTATTCAGCCATTCAATACATCAAGGTTCTGACCAAGGGATTTAGTGAGGCGCACGTCTTGGATATTATCCACAATCAGCTCTTTATTCACGTTGAAGACAGGTCGATGGCCCGCGCCTTCTTTCTGGGTGAGTGTGTAAGAAAGATTCTACGCGTGGCATCTGGCATTGACACAAAGACGGACCGCGACGATACACGTAACCAGCGTTGTCTCACCAGCGGTTTCTTAACGCGCATGCTTTTTCAGGGAGTCTATACGTCGTGGCTGAAGTTTGCCCGTGTAACTATTGATAAAGAGTATAAGTATAATCCCAGTGGATATCGTGGTGAAAACTTTGCCAACATCTTTTCCGCTGGCAATCTACCCACAATGTTAGGGGCCTCCTTTATTACAGATGGTCTGATGCGTGGATTCAAGGGAAAGTGGGGCTCAGGTGTTGGAGAGGAGAAATCAGGTGTCTTACAGGCTCTCTCTCGCCTTTCCTACATGGACTTCCTCTCACACTGTCGCCGCGTTGTACTGGATTTCGATACTGGAATGAAGTTACAGGGGCCGCGCCGTCTTCACACCAGCCAGTTTGGATATTTTTGCACGAATGAGACACCTGGTGGAGCCTCGATTGGTATTACGAAGAATCTGAGCAATATGGCGACGATTAGTATTCTCACACAACCTCTTCCTGTAACACAGTGGCTCCTTACACGTGGAGGTGTAATTTCCTGTGAACAGGTTACCTCAGCGTTGATGCTTAAGGCGGTGCCTGTGTTCGTCAATTCTGGAATTCTAGGTTACACAATGCGTCCTATCATGCTCCGCAACGTCATCAAGCTTCTGAAGTGGACAGGATGTCTGCCTGTGACAACTAGCGTCGGTTTCAATATTCGCGAGCGTCGTGTCTTTATTTATTTGGATGAGGGTCGTCCCGTGCGCCCACTCATTCATCTGGGGAAGGATGGACGAATTCCTCTTGAGGTATTGACCACCGCAAAGACGTGGAAGGAGCTTATTATGGGTCGCTATAAGGCAACGGAGGCTCGCACCTTATCCTCGAATGATTTCATTGACCCTCTGCAAGCCAGACCGAATGTGTCTCTCGAGGCATACGTAGAGGAACTGGGACCATTCATGGGTGTAATTGAATATGTTGACCCTTATGAGGCTAATGAGTCGTATGTGGCCTCCTTCCCTGAACATATTCAGAAGGATACCAGCCATCTCGAGATTCACCCGTCGACCATTTTTGGCCTCATGACGAGTGTAATTCCTTATGCAAACCATAATCAGTCGCCGCGCAATCAGCTGAGTTGCTCACAGAGCAAGCAGGGTGTTTCGGTGTATACAACAAATTTCGCAAACCGTTTTGATAACCAGGTACACGTTCTCTGCTATGCGGAGGCACCAATTGTACGCACTCTCTACTATGATTATGTAGCAAATGGACAGATGGGCTATGGACAAAATCTTGTTCTGGCCATGGGATGCTTTTCAGGCTACAACCAGGAGGACGGTATTGTCATGAATGCGGATGCGATTCAGCGCGGCCTCTTTCACAGTATTTCTTACAGAAGTTATGAGGCTTTTGAGGAGGATGATAAACAATCGCAGACCAGCACGCGTATTGCCAATCCTGCGACCATGCACACCTGGACAAAGCTGAAGGCGGGTCTGGATTATTCTAAACTCGATGAGCGCGGAATCATTCGCGAGGGCGAGTATGTTGATGAGACAACTGTACTCGTCGGTCGCTATATACAGGCAGGTACAGATATTCGCGATGCCAGTGTGACGCCTCAGGTATGGACCTCGGGTCGCGTAGAGAAGGTGGCGGTCATGATTTCAAATACAGGTCTGGCGCTGGTAAAGATACGTATTATTCAGTATAGAATTCCTGAATTGGGCGATAAGTTCTCCAATCGCCATGGACAAAAAGGTACAATTGGCATGATGATACGTGGCCACGACATGCCTCGTTCAGCCTCTGGCCTGGTACCTGATATGATAATGAATAGTCATGCAATTCCTTCACGCATGACCATGGCTCAACTGTTAGAGGCCCTATTAGGCAAGGCGGCCGCGGCCACAGGTGCGATTGGAAATGCGACGACCTTCATGAATGAGG
>Ga0136641_1000157_pt1 | contig 28849 bp, 30 predicted proteins | sample EliLak1302023Y_FD_115312 | JGI IMG/M metagenome (GOLD analysis project Ga0136641, IMG submission 115312) | Freshwater microbial communities from Elizabeth Lake, Yosemite National Park, California, USA - 13020-23Y | ecosystem: Environmental > Aquatic > Freshwater > Lake ...
CAAGCTCAAGCTCAAGCTCAAGCTCAAGCTCAAGCCCTGCCCATGCCCAAGCATCAACGAAGCTGTTGAGGTTTGATTTTGGGGCGCTGGGCGGGCGTCACCGCCAGGACCAAGTCTTGGTCTTTTCTCTTGACTTTGAACTCCACCGCTTTGTTGGGTTTCAAGGCGGCCACGCTACTTAAAAGTTCAGCGACTTGGGTGACTGGCGTTCCTGCCACTTGCACAATCACATCCCCTGGCTTGATACCGGCCTTGGCGGCAGGGCCATTTTGTAAAACACCGGTGATGGCAACGCCTTGGGTGTTTTTAACTTCAAAACTTTGCATGAGCTCAGCTGTGAGCTCTGTGGGCTCGACACCAATCCAACCACGGGTGACCTGCCCGTCTCGCACGATGCCCTCCAAGACTTGCTGAGCCGTGGACACCGGGATTGCAAAACCAATGCCCATGCTGCCACCGGATCTGGAAAAAATCGCGGTGTTGATGCCCATCAAATTGCCATACACATCCACCAATGCGCCACCCGAGTTGCCTGGGTTGATGGCGGCATCGGTTTGGATAAAGTTCTCAAATGTGTTGAGCCCCAGTTGATTGCGACCCAAGGCTGACACGATGCCACTGGTGACCGTTTGTCCGACGCCAAAGGGGTTGCCAATGGCCAAGACTTGGTCGCCCACTTGCAGTTTCTCAGATTTGCCCAAAACAATGACCGGCAAATTGTCCAATTTCACTTTCAGAACTGCCAAATCCGAATCTGGATCGACCCCAATGATTTGCGCTTTGGCCTTGCGCCCATCGTTCAAACTCACCTCGATTTCATCGGCCTCTTCAACCACGTGGTAGTTGGTCAAGATGTAGCCCTCGGGACTCACGATCACCCCAGAGCCAAGACCTGCGGTTGGGGCTTCCTCGCGCTCGCCAAAAAAGAATCGCTGCCAAGGATCGTTTTTGTTCATGCCTTTTTCTGGCACCTTGCTGGTGTTGATGCTCACAACCGCTGGAGACGCTTTTTTGGCCGCTTGACTCAAGCTGCCAGGAGAAGACGCCAGAAATTCTGCGTTCGCCTCCGGTGCTTGCGAGAGACTTAAACCAGAAAACCCAGGACGCTGGTTGAGCCACTCGGGCTTTAAGGTCACCAAAATGAACCACACCGCCAACAAAACAGTCACCACTTGTGAGAACAAAATCCAGAGTTTTTTCATAATCGTTGCATTGGTGTCGAAGTCGTTCAAAGAGTTTAAATCACACAGCACCTGGGCGAATCGCAAGCGTCACCATGGCCTTCTTTGTTGGGGGTCAAGACCCTCAACACATGATCGATGCCTTGGGTGACAGAGCTGATTTCAATCCCGATCCTCAGGGGCTTGGGTGTTTTTGATAAAAATTTGCGCCGCCCAAATACCCACCTCATAGAGCAAGCACATCGGAATGGCCAAGGCCAGTTGCGAGACCACATCCGGGGGGGTGACGATCGCCGCCACAATGAACGCCAGGACCACAAAATAAGACCTGAAAGACTTGAGTTTTTCGATCGAAAAGATGTTCATGCGGGCCAAGACAATCACCACGATGGGCACTTCAAACGCCATGCCAAACGCCAAAAACATGGTCAAAACAAAGCTCAAATAAGCCTCAATGTCTGGTGCTGCGGTGATGCTTTTGGGCGCAAAGCTTTGGATGAAGGTGAACACCTGACCAAAGACAAAGAAATAACAAAAGGCCACGCCTAAAAAAAACAGCAAGGTGCTGGAAATCACCAAAGGCAAAACCAACTTCTTTTCATGTGAATAAAGTCCCGGCGCCACAAAGGCCCAAACCTGGTAGAGCACCACGGGGAGTGCCAGCAAAAAGGCGGCCATCAATAAAATCTTCAAAGGCACCAAAAAAGGTGAAATCACCGATGTCGCAATGAGCGTGGTGCCGGCTGGCAAATGAGCAACCAAAGGGGCGGCCAAAATATCGTACAAGTCCGCAGGCCCTGGGTACAAAGACAACGCAAAACAGGCCAGCGCAATGGCAATGGCCGACTTGACCAAGCGATCACGAAGCTCAACCAAGTGCTGAACAAAGGGCTGCTCTGAGCCTGACAACTCGTCCTTGTCACTCGCGTGCGGTGTGTCTTGGGGCGCAGCAGCCTGCTCACCTGCCGTTTCAGTGGGCGTCACCGTGGCGCTGGAGGGCTTGGAGGGGTCAGACATAAGGACGTTAAGAAATTAGGGTGTAGGCAAATCAAGCTGCGGGAAGATGGCACAAGCGCCCTTAAAAATTCAAGGCGTAAGAGAGGAGCCTGCCACATCCTTTCGAGGTCTAAAACGAGCCACCCGTGCAGCACCCGACAAAGCCTTGGTCCTGACCCCTTGCTGGGCTTTGTACCATTTGGGGGTCGTGGACTGCTTCAAACGCCATTTTTTACCTGGGTGGCGGTATTGCGGCATGTAAACGGGCGCCTCAAACAAGGCCGAACTCGTCATCACATCGGTGCCCTCCAACCCGCTGGTCGCATCCGTCCAATCTTTCTCAAAAGCGTGGGTGGTGTCGTTGAAGCTTTGCTGCGCTTGGTTGGCAGCGGACTCCATGCTTTCTTTCATTTTCTTGAGCTCATCCATCTCCATCGCACGGTTGACCTCGGCCTTGACATCGGCCATGTAGCGTTGCGCCTTGCCAATCAAGGTGCCCACCGTGCGAGCTACTTTGGGTAACTTCTCTGGACCAATCACGATCAGTGCAACCGCACCGATCAAAGCCAATTTTGAAATTCCAAGGTCAATCATGGCGTCATGCAGGAGGTGAGGACATCAATTGAAAACGCTTGGAGTTTTAAACTTTTTGCTTGGCTTGAACATCGATGGTGTTGTGCTCAGTTTGGTGAGCCACGGGGGGGGTCGCGGTGTTCTGCGCAGGAGCGGGATGCTCTTCAGGCGTGGTTTGCCCATCCTTCACGCCATCTTTGAAACCCTTGACCGCACCACCCAAATCAGAGCCAATGTTTTTGAGTTTTTTGGTTCCAAACACCAAAATGATGATCAGCAAAACGATCAGCCAATGCCATATCGAAAATGAACCCATGAAACTCTTCTCCTTAAGCTTGAATTAAAACGCTGCGACAACCGAAGGCACGTGAGTGCTCGCTCTGTGCAATCAGTCCTCATTCTATTATCCATGAGGGGGCGTAAACCACCTGCAGGCTTTAAAAACCTTTAAAAAGCACAAAAGCCCATGACAAAAAGAGCCCCCAAGGGCTCTTGACCATCAAAACACTTGCTCAGATGATTAAAACACGGTTTACCGCTTAGGCTTAAATTTTCTGCCAAGGGCGCTCACCGGCCAGCACATGCACATGCAAGTGATGGACCTCTTGCCCGCCGTGACGACCGGTGTTGACCACCACCCTGAACCCACCTTCAGGGTAGGGCACGGCCCCTTCTTGCAAGGCCAATTCACCGGCTTTGACCATGATTTTGCCCATGATCGCCTCGTGCACTTGGCTCAATTGAGCCATTGAGGGGATATGGGTTTTGGGGATGATCAGGACATGAATGGGGGCCCATGGGTTGATGTCATGAAAGGCCAACAGGTCTTCGTCTTCATAGACTTTTTTGCTAGGGATTTGCCCTTGTACGATCTTACAAAAGATGCAGTTGGGGTCACTGGCGTGTGCGTGGCTCTCAGGGGTGTGGGGTGTGCTCATGGTTTGTAAAAAAATGCGGTCATTGGGTTCAATTTTGCGCTTGCTCTCTAGAGACGGCTTTTCTCAAGGCCTTCTCCTCCAGGCCACTCAGGCCCTCTCGCCTTGCGAGCTCCGACACAACATCCTCTGTGCTCAAGCCAAAGTGGGCCAGGGCCACCATGCTGTGAAACCACAGATCGGCCATCTCGCCCACGAAGGCTTTCGCGTGCGCTTCGTTGGGCTCGCTCTCCAAGTCCTTGGCCGCCATCACCACTTCGGTGGCTTCTTCCCCTATTTTCTTCAAAATCGCATCCGCCCCCTTGTGAAGAAGTCGAGCCACGTAGCTCTTCTCAGGGTCACCCCCATGGATGGGTTTTCTGGACTCGATCACCGCTTGAAGTCGATCAAGATGGGACGAGGTGGGAGAAGTGGACATAAAGGACCGTGGGTTGAAGGTTAAAAAAAGAGAATGCTCTAGAGCCACGCCTAGTCGCTTGACTGGGGCTTGGCATAGATGCTGGAAGGCGCTTTGAGCACGGGGTCTACAACTTCCCATTCTGGCACGAGGCCCATCGGTTTGGTTTCTGATGGGCCCAAAGCGCCGTTCATTTTAAGAAAAAAACAACTGTGTCGTCCGGTATGGCATGCAATGCCTGGCACATGGCCTTCTTGCGTCACCATCAAAAGCAGCACATCTTGGTCGCAATCGAGCCTCATCTCCACAACCCGCTGAACATGGCCGGACTCTTCGCCTTTGTACCAAAGCCGGTTTCTCGAGCGACTGAAGTAGACCGCTTGTCCGCTTTCAAGCGTCTTGCCCAAAGCCTCCCTGTTCATCCAAGCAAACATCAACACGTCCTTGGTGCTCGCTTCTTGCGCAATCACGGGCAAAAGACCTTGTGCATCAAAGCGCACTTGCTCCAACCAATCTGTAGACATGGTGCATGGACCTCAAAGAAGAAGAAAAAAACTCAAGACCGGGTCGCGATGCCCCTGGCCTTCAAACAGGCCTTGGCTTCTTGAATGGTGAACTCACCGTAATGAAAAATGCTGGCCGCCAGCACCGCATCGGCCTGGCCGATTTGGATGCCATCGGCCAAGTGCTCCAAGGTGCCCACGCCCCCAGAGGCAATCACCGGGATGCCAACCGCCTCGGACACCGCTTTGGTCAAGGCCAGATCAAAGCCCGACTTGGTCCCATCGCGGTCCATGGAGGTGAGCAAAATCTCTCCCGCCCCGTAAGACGCCATGTGTTGGGCCCACTGAACTGCATCTAGGCCCGCCGATTTGCGCCCCCCATGGCTGTAAACATCCCAGCCTGGCCCCAAGGCAGCGCCATCAGGGCCTGTTCGGCACTCCTCTTCAAGGCTTCTTTTTTTGGCATCGATGGCCACCACAATGCATTGAGCGCCATATTTGCGTGACGCGTCCCGGATGACTTGCGGATTGGCAATGGCTGCCGAATTGAAACTGGTTTTGTCGGCTCCCGCGTTCAAAAGGCGCCTCACGTCTTCGACGGTTCTGACCCCGCCCCCGACGGTCAAGGGGATGAACACCTTGGAGGCCACCGCTTCGATGATATGCAAAATCATCTCACGCTCATCGCTGGTCGCGGTGATGTCCAAAAACGTCAGCTCATCGGCCCCTTGCTCGTTGTAGCGAGCTGCAATCTCCACCGGGTCACCCGCGTCTCGCAAGGACAAAAAATTCACCCCTTTGACCACCCGACCCGCTGTCACATCCAAACAAGGGATGATGCGCTTGGCCAGCATCAAAGATCGTCCAACTCATCGGCGCGAGCTTGAGCTTGCGCAAAATCCAAGTCCCCCGAATAAATCGCCCGACCACAAATCACCCCCTCGATCCCCTCATCTTGAACGGCGCACAAGTGCTCGATGTCGGCCATGTTCGACAAGCCGCCTGAGGCGATGACTGGAATGCTCAAGGCTTGCGCCAGTCGAACCGTGGCCTCGACGTTGATGCCTGAGAGCATGCCGTCCCGACCAATGTCGGTGTAGATGATCGACTCGACCCCGTAGTCTTCAAACTTCTTGCCCAAGTCAACCACCTCGTGCCCGGTCAATTTGCTCCAACCGTCCGTGGCCACCTTGCCGTCCTTGGCATCGAGTCCTACGATGATGTGACCGCCAAAGGCCGAACACGCGTCCTTTAAAAACCCGGGGTTCTTGACCGCCGCCGTGCCGATGATGATGTAGCGAATACCACCATCGATGTATTTCTCTATGGTGTCCAGGTCACGAATGCCTCCGCCGAGTTGAACCGGCGTGTCCTCCCCAACGGCTTTGAGGATCGAGCGAATGGCGTTGTAGTTTTGAGGTTTTCCGGCAAAGGCACCGTTCAAATCCACCAGGTGCAAGCGTCTAGCACCTTGATCCACCCATTTGAGCGCCATTTGCGCAGGATCCTCGGAGAAGGTGGTGGATTGGTCCATGTCGCCTTGTTTGAGGCGAACACAATGACCGTCTTTTAAATCAATGGCGGGGATCAATAACATGGTTGAAAGTGTGCTTGAGATGCAGAGATGTCAGAACCCACACCTGTAGGTCAGTGGGAAAGACACACCAGATAAAAACATAGCGAGACTCATGGATTCCAGGACAAAAAGTTTCGATAAAGCGCCAAACCCTTGTCAGCGCTTTTTTCCGGATGGAACTGGGTTGCGAAAATATTATCGCGCGCGATGGCCGAGGTAAAGCGCTCACCGTACTCGGTTTCACCTACAGTGTGGTGCGCATCGGACGGTTGAGCGTAATAACTGTGCACAAAATAGAAGTCGCTGTTTTGCGCAATGCCGGCCCACAAGGGATGAGAGCCCACTTGTCTCACCTGGTTCCAACCCATTTGAGGCACCTTGAAGCGCGAACCATCCGCTTGAAGACGACCCTCAAGTTCAAACCGTTTGACCTCACCGTGCATCAGACCTAGGCAGGGTGTTGGGACTTCGTTGTCGCTCTCAAAGCTCACATCCAAGAGCATTTGCATGCCCACACAGACACCAAAAAGCGGTTTGTTCTTGGCGCTCTCTAGGAGCGCCTCCAAGAGGCCTGAACCCTTCAGTTGACGCATGCAGTCGGGCATGGCCCCTTGACCAGGCAAGACCAAGCGATCGGCCGCCCTCACGGCGTCAGGATCTTGCGTGATGCACACCTCAAAGCCCAAGGGGCTTGCCACATGCTTGATGGCTTGCTCCACCGAGCGCAAGTTGCCCATACCGTAATCGATAACGATGACTTTAGGCATCCAAGCAACTCATGAGGGAGGGTGTGGCGAGCAAAAAAAGATCGCTTCTGAAGAAGCGGCGCTTGACACGACCCCTGCTAGAGGATTTGATGGAAACACCCCAGGCACTTTGTCGCATCATGGGAGGGGTCTTTAAAGCGAGCCTTTGGTGGAAGGCATCAACAAGGGTGCACGAGGATCGAGCTCCAAAGCCGCGCGCACAGCGCGCCCAAAGGCTTTGAAAACCGTCTCCGCCTGGTGGTGCGCGTTCTCACCCTTTAAATTATCGATGTGCAAGGTGACAAAGGCGTGGTTCACAAAACCTTGAAAGAACTCGTAGGTCAATTGCGTGTCAAAGGCGCCAATCACCGAACTCTTGAAAGGCACATCCATCACCAGTCCGGGACGACCTGAGAAATCAACCACCACGCGACTCAAGGCCTCGTCCAAAGGCACATAGGCATGTCCATAGCGCCTGATCCCACGTTTGTCCACCAAAGCTTTAGAAAAAGCCTGTCCTAAGGTGATGCCCACATCTTCCACCGTGTGGTGACCATCGATGTGCAAATCTCCTTGGGCTTGTATGTCCAAGTCAATCAGCCCGTGGCGTGCAATTTGATCGAGCATGTGGTCAAAAAAACCAATGCCGGTGTTCAAATTGGACACGCCCGTACCGTCCAAATTGATCTTCACTTCAATCAAGGTCTCGGCCGTTTGGCGCGTGACTTGTGCTGTTCTGTGGGTGCTCATGGGTGTTTATTTTAAAGCAGTCTGGGCAAGAAGCGGATACTTTTTTCTAAACATGCGCTTGGGCGATGCTGGCAAACGCTTTGATCAAAGCATCGTTCTCGCGAGGGGTGCCCACCGTCACGCGCAAGCATGCGCTTAAAACAGGATGCATTTTGGAGACGTTTTTGACCAAAATGCCCCTGTCTTTCAAGCCCTCAAAAACGCTCTGCGCCAGCGCATCTGGCGAGAGGGAGGTTTCAAAGGCGATTCTCACCAGCATCATGTTGGCTTGACTTGGGTAGGGCGTGAGCCCAGGTAAGGCTTGAAGGGATTTGAAGAGCCGTTCACGCTCAGCCATGATCTCGGTGGCCTGTGCCTCAAACACGGCTCGATGCTCCAAGGCAAAGGATGCACAAGCGGCGTTCAAAACACTCACGTTGTAAGGGGGTCTGACCTTGTTGAGCTCCTGCACCCAAGGGGTTTGGGCGATCAAGTACCCCAAGCGCGCACCAGCCAAGCCAAATTTAGAGAGCGTGCGCATCAAAATCACTTGGGCATTGGCCTGAGGGTCCTCTCGCATGCGAGTCAACCACGTGTCACCCGAAAACGGTGAGTAAGCTTCATCCAACACCACCACCCCGCCATAGGAGCTGACTTGGGCAATGATCTGCTCCAGGGCCAAGGGGTTCCATAAATTGGCGGTAGGGTTGTTGGGGTAGGCCAGATAAACGATCTGCGGCTGGTGCTCATCGATGGCACTGCGCATGCTTGGCTCATCCAACTCAAAATCATCTCGAAGGGGCACACCAATGTAGTGAAGTCCCATCAAGTGTGCGCTCATGGCATACATCACAAACCCAGGCTCAGGGGCCAGCACCTTGGCCCCAGGCGCCATGCAGGCCAGCGTCAACAAGGCGATCAACTCGTCCGATCCATTGCCCAGCATCAGCTCATGCCCTTGGGGCAAATCCACGTACGCACACAGCTGAGATTTCAAGTCTTCGATGCCCTGACCCGGGTAGCGGTTGAGCTCCAAGGCCCCGAGCCTCTTGCCCAGTTGCTGCTGCAACTCAAGGGGCAACGTGCAAGGGTTCTCCATGGCGTCCAATTTGATCATCCCAAGCGAGGGCTGCACATGGTAGGCGGACAAGGCTTTGACCTCGGGTCTGATGCAACGCAAATCGGGCGTTCCTGGCTTTGAATTCATGGTGTGAACTTGATGAGATCGGTGTTCGTCTTGGGTGGAGGAGTTTTACGACGTGGACGACGTGGATGACGTGGATGACGTGGACGACGTGGGGGAACTGGGGGAGGCCTTCGCTTGCAAAGCCTTCAAGAGCGCCGAATCCTCTGCGTCCAAGTCGAGCGCCTCCTCGTGAAGCCTCATCTCGGCCGCTTTGGCATGTGCACTCAAACCCTCGCCATGGGCCAACACACTGGCGATTCGTCCCAAATGCTGCGCCCCTTTGGCACTCACCTCAATCAAGCTGCTGCGCTTTTGAAAATCGTAGACCCCCAAGGGGGAGCTAAAGCGCGCAGTCCCAGAGGTTGGTAAGACGTGGTTGGGCCCCGCGCAATAATCTCCCAGCGACTCACTGGTGAAGGCCCCCATAAAAATCGCCCCCGCATGCTTTAAGAGAGGCTCCCAGGCATGCGGATCCCTCGATGAAATCTCCAAATGCTCAGGTGCGATCGAATTGCTGATCTCACACGCCTCTTGCATGCTTCGCGTTTGGATCAGGGCACCACGGTTGTTCATGGACCTCAGGATGATCTCTGCACGCGGCATGGTGGACAAGAGCCTTTGCATGGACGCCTGAACACGCTCAATGTAATGCGCATCCGGACAAAGCAAAATACTTTGCGCCAACTCATCGTGTTCGGCTTGTGAGAACAAATCCATGGCCACCCAGTCGGCTGGGGTGCTGCCATCGGCCAAGACCAAAATTTCACTCGGTCCAGCAATCATGTCAATGCCCACGGCGCCAAACACGCGCCGCTTGGCACTGGCCACATAGGCGTTCCCGGGGCCGGTGATTTTGTCGACTTTGGGCACAGAGGCTGTTCCATAGGCCAAAGCTGCCACCGCTTGTGCGCCCCCAAGGGTGAAGGCACGGTGGACCCCGGCCACATGGGCCGCGGCCAAGACCAAGGTGTTTCTCTCACCACCAGGGGTCGGCACCACCATCACCACCTCGCCAACACCGGCGACTTGAGCTGGAATGGCGTTCATCAGCACACTGGAGGGGTAAGCCGCTTTGCCCCCGGGCACATAGATGCCCACGCGGTCCAAAGGGGTCACCTTTTGACCCAGCAAGCTGCCGTCCTCGTCTCTAAAGCTCCAGCTTTCTCCGCTGGCCTTTCTTTGGGCCTCGTGGTAGCGCCTGACCCGATCAGCTGCGGCCACCAAGGCCTCTTTTTGCTGTTCACCCAAGGCATGAAATGCGGCTTCAAAGTCGCTTTGACCTAGGCTCAAGTCGTCCATGTGCGAGGCATCGATGCCATCGAGCTCTCGGGTATAGGCCAACAAAGCGCCATCCCCTTCTTTTTTCACGCGGGCCAAAATCCCTTGCACGCGCAACTCAATGGCCTCATCGGCCTCGGCAGACCAATGCAAACGCGCCTGAAAATCTCGCTCAAAATGGAGATCGGTGCTGCTGAGTCTTAAGGGATTGAGTTTCATCTGGGTTCGGGGTTCTTGTGCAAGTTCAAATTCAAGGGCCTAGTAGGTGAAGCAAAGCTGACACACCAACACTTTAACTTTGATTGGTCTTTTTTGATCTTTCTCTAGATCTTTCTCTCAATCTTTCTCTCGGTCCTTCTCAAGATCTATCTTCGACAGCCTTGGCAAAGGCTTCAATGAGGCCTTTGATGTGCGACTGCTTGAGCTTCAAGGCGGCTTGGTTGACCACCAACCTGGAGCTGATGGGCATGATCTGCTCGACCTCCACCAAATGGTTGGCCTTCAAGGTGCCACCTGTCGAGACCAAGTCCACAATGGCATCGGCAAGACCTGTCAAAGGGGCCAACTCCATGCTGCCGTACAACTTGACCACATCCACGTGCACGCCCTTTTTGGCAAAGAAGTCCTTGGCAATGTTGACGTATTTGGTGGCCACTTTCAATCTCGAACCTTGCCTGACCACGGCTTCGTAATCAAAGTCCGCTCGGGTGGCCACACTCATGCGGCAGGTGGCGATTTTCAAGTCCAGGGGTTGGTACAGGCCAGCCCCACCATGCTCAATCAAGGTGTCCAATCCCGTGACCCCCAGATCGGCTCCTCCATATTGCACATAGGTGGGCACATCGGAGGCTCTGACCAAGACCACCCGCACATGCGCTTGGCTGGTGGCCAAGATGAGTTTTCTGGAGGTCTCGGGGTTTTCCAAGACCTCGATCCCGGCCTGCGCTAAAAGCGGCATGGTTTCATCAAAAATGCGTCCCTTGGACAGCGCTAAAGTAATCATTTCACTCTTTCTATATCGGCCCCGAGTGCCCGCAGCTTGGACTCCATTTTTTCGTACCCACGGTCCAAGTGGTAGATGCGTTGCACGGTGGTTTGACCTTTGGCCACCAGACCGGCCATCACCAAACTGGCCGACGCCCTCAAGTCGGTGGCCATCACCTCAGCACCGGAGAGCTCTGAGACGCCTTCAATCAAAGCCACTTTGCCATCAATTTCAATTTGTGCGCCCAAGCGCACCAATTCGTTCACGTGCATGAAGCGGTTCTCAAAGATCGTCTCTGTCACTTTAGCATGGCCCTTGGCCACGGCGTTCAAGACCATGAACTGCGCTTGCATGTCGGTTGGGAAACCGGGGTACTCGGTGGTCCTGAAGCTTTGCGCCTTCAAATGCAGATGGGGGTCCTTGGGCGCACTCACCCATAAGCCTCCCGCGACCTCTTTGACCGTGACCCCTGCACTGACCAGTTTTTCAATCACCGCCTCCAAATGCTGAGCATTCGCGCCTTTTAAAAACACCTCTCCACCCGTGCACGCCACGGCACACAAAAAGGTGCCCGCTTCAATTCTGTCGCTCACCACCGTGTGCTCGACCCCGTGCAAACGCTCCACGCCTTGAATTCTAATTTTGGAACTCCCCGCTCCTTCGATCTTGGCGCCCATGCCCACCAGCATCTTGGCCAGGTCAGGGATCTCAGGCTCTTGAGCGGCGTTTTCCAGCACCGTCTCGCCTTGGGCGAGAGTGGCAGCCATCATCAAATTCTCGGTCCCCGTCACGGTCACCATGTCGGTCGTGATGCGCGCACCACGAAGTCGACGTTGACCGTCCTTGATGGAGGCCATCATGTAGCCGTGCTCGACCTTGATGTCTGCACCCATGGCTTGCAAGCCCTTGATGTGCTGGTCCACTGGTCTAGATCCAATCGCGCACCCGCCTGGCAAAGACACGCGCGCATGGCCAAAGCGTGTCAGCAAGGGCCCCAGCGCCAAGACCGAAGCACGCATGGTCTTGACCAACTCGTAAGGCGCCTCGGGCTTTAGCGCATCGATCGCGGTCAATTGGATGTCACCCGTTGTCGCTTGATGGATGTGCACGCCCATGTTTTTAAGCAACTTGAGCATGGTGGCCACATCTTGCAAATCGGGCACGTTGTGCAGGGTGACGGGCTCAGCACTTAAGAGCGCAGCACACAACTCTGGGAGCGCCGCGTTTTTGGCGCCCGAGATGCTCACCTCGCCGTTCAGCATCTTGCCACCCTGGATGATCAATTGGTCCATGGGCTTTAAGCTCCAGCGCTCTGTGGGCCTTGTAACTCCCACTCTTGCGGCGTGAAGGTCTTCATGGACAAAGCATGCACTTCATCGGTGTGCATCTTTTGACCCAAGGTTTTGTAGACGAGTTGATGCCGCTTGATGGATCTGAGACCCTCAAACTCTTGAGAGACGATGGTTGCGAACCAGTGACGGCCATCTCCTTCGATGGAGATGAAGCTGCACTGCATGCCTTGAGAAATCAGGTCTTGCACGTCTTGTGAGGTCATGGGGAAGTCGCTTTCAAACCGAAAAATAATTAAAAAACATGTTCATGGCCGCTCTTCCATCAGCCCCTGATTTTGTAGCCCGTTTTGAGAAGGTACAGCGCCAAACTTGCGATGGCTGTCAGTGCGCCCGACACCAAACCAAAACTCAACCAAGGAGAGACATCGCTCACCCCGAAAAAGCCAAACCGAAAGCCGTCGATCATGTAAAAGAAAGGGTTCAAATGACTGAAGGTTTGCCAAAACGGCGGCAAGGAATGGATCGAGTAAAACACGCCACTCAAAAAAGTCATGGGCATGATGACAAAGTTTTGAAACGCTGCCATTTGATCAAATTTCTCGGCCCAAAGTCCCGCGATCAATCCAAGCGTTGCCAACATGGCCGCTCCAAGAAGCGCAAACACCAAGATCCAAAGTGGATACACAAAGCTCAAAGGGACAAAATACAAAGTCACGAGGAGCACGCCCGAGCCCACCGCCAGACCTCTCACCATGGCGGACAAGACATAGGCACTGAACCAACTCCAGTGACCCAAGGGCGACAACAAAATGAACACCAAGTTGCCCATGATCTTGCTTTGCACCATGGAGGATGAACTGTTGGCAAATGCGTTTTGAAGCAAACTCATCATGATGAGTCCGGGCAGCAAAAAGGACGTGTACTTGAGTTGGCCATAGACCTGCACGCGGTCCTCCAGCACGTGGCCAAAGATCAAGAGGTACAGCACGGCGCTCAATACGGGGGCTGCGATCGTTTGAAAACTCACCTTCCAAAAGCGCAGAATTTCTTTGTAAAAAAGTGCTCTCCAGCCTTTCATGCTTTTGCTCCTTGTTTGCTGTTCATCACATCCAAGAAGACGTCTTCCAGGTCGGCCTTTCTCACCTCGATGTCCTCAGGCTTCAAACCGGCTTGCCTGAGCGTGGCCAAATAGCCCTCGATCTCCTGGGCGTCGTGGGCAGGCAACTGCACAATGCGACCGGTGATTCGAGACAAAACTTCCAGCTCAGGGGGCAACTTGCCATCGAGCTTGAACCTGAGCACATTGCTGGTGGAAGATTTCAAAAGCTCACTCGTGGTGTTCAAGGCCACCACCTCGCCGCCTTTGAGCATGGCAATGCGCGAGCACAGGGCCTCGGCTTCTTCCAAATAATGGGTGGTCAGCAAGACCGTATGACCTTCGGTGTTCAATTTGGCAATGAATTGCCAAAGCGTTTGACGCAACTCAACGTCAACGCCTGCCGTGGGCTCATCCAAGACAATGACGGGTGGCTTGTGCACCAAGGCTTGCGCCACCAACACGCGTCGTTTCATGCCGCCAGAGAGTTGGCGCATGTTGCTGTTAGCTTTGTCAGCCAAGCCTAAACTGTCGAGCAACTCCTCGATCCACAAGGCATTGTCATCGATGCCAAAGTAGCCTGACTGAAAACGCAGGGCCTCTATAACCGTGAAGAACGGATCAAACACCAATTCTTGTGGCACCACACCCAGTTGACGCCTGGCTTGGGCAGGGTCCGTGCGCACGTTGTGGCCTTCAATCAAAATCTCCCCCGACGTGGCTCTAGCCAAGCCACTCAAGATGCTGATCAAGGTGGTTTTACCAGCCCCGTTGGGACCTAAAAGACCAAAAAATTCACCAGGCTCAATCTCAAAGCTCACCTTGTTCAAGGCGGTGAAGGGCCCCTTTGAGGTTTCAAAAGTTTTGCTGACAGACTGGATGGAGATGGCGGACATGTAGGGTGCTTCTTGAGGGCGTGTGGTGGGTGAGGTTTAAGGGACTTGGGTGCTCAAAGTGAAGTCGGCCACAAGGTGCAGAGCTTCAAAGGCATCAAGACGCCTCATGCAAGCTTTAAAAAAATATCGACACCATACACCTTGGCCAAGTTGTGCAGTTGAGCTGGCAAGTGGGTCACCTCCAAGGACAAGCCCTTGGATTGCAGCTGTCTTTTAAAGGCCAAGAGAAGGGCCAGGGCACTTGAATTGAACTCCTTCAAACCACTGGCGTCCACGACAAAGCTTGTCATGTCAGGCGCCTTCAAGGCTTTGAGGCTTTCATTGAAGCGCTTGAAGACCAGTTCTGCCTCTTGGTGGGTGATCTTGACGGGAAGGGAGAACGTGTTCATCTTGGAGCTCCACTCATGAAGGGATGCAAAGGGCTTTGGATTTATTTTTTAGCAAGATTGTTTTTGTTTCTCTCGCTCAAACTCACGATCAAACCGTCCAAGCCTTTGGCATTGATTTCTTGAGCAAATTGCGTGCGGTAGGTGTCCACCAACCAAACACCCAGAACATTCAAGTTGTAAATTCTCCAACGGGTCTGCCCAGGCGGTTTTTCTAACCTGTAGTCAATTTGAATGGGTTCAGCGCCGCCATGGACTTCGGTTCTCACCAGCACCTCTGTGTCTTGCGCACTCGCTCTCAAAGGCTTGACCACGACCGACTGGTCTTTGATTTGATTAAGGGCGCCGGCATAGGTTCTGATCAAAAGGGTCTTGAACTCCTCTTGCAACTTGGCCTTTTGTTCGTCCGTGGCTTGCCTCCAAGCAGGCCCGACCGCCGAGGCGGTCATCCTTTGAAAATTCAAATGCGGCATGACCTGGGTGTCAACCAAAGCGCGAATTTTGCCCATGTCCCCATTTTTGAGGGATTTGTCGTTGCGAACGATGTCAAAGAGCTCCACGCTCAAACGCTTGATGAACTCATCAGGCCCTTCATCTGCAGCATGGACCGGTTGCAGCGCCATGAAGAGGCTAGCAAAACAACAAGTCAGCAGGCCGAACATGGCTCGTTTGGTAATCAATTTATTCACGCTCATGACATTCACATTTTGAGAAGGGCTTGGAGCCCGGGTGTACAAGGATCCCTATTTTTTGTTGTCTTGGTGGCCCAAAAGCTTTTGGGAACCTTTTAACAAAGGATACACCCTTGAAAGACACTCTATAGGAGTTAACCCCATATTATCCCTTGTTCCGCCCGTCTTAGCCGCCGAAGGTCTTATTTTGCTTGTCCGCTGAGCACTTTGCGCGCCAAAAGCTCAAGACGAAGCCATCAGATGTAGGCTTTACTGGCTGAAATCTTCCTCTTTTTCAGTCGGTGGTTCGCCGTCGTAGATGTCTGAGCGGCGCTTTTGCAGGTACACGTCACGCACAAAGCTGTACCTGTCCAGTGCCGCCTCCTCCAACTCTTGCTCGAGGCCCAAGTACTTGGCGCGCTTGTCGGTCAAATTCAAAGCGGTGAGCTCGTACTTGTTGTCACTGGGTCTCACGCGTTGAATGGGTGTGGCTTTCACGTCCAAGGCCAAGAGTGCGCTGGAATCCCTGAGTGTCGAAGGCCCCAAGAGGGGGAGGACCACATAAGGACCACTGGGCACCCCCCAGACGCCCAAGGTTTGGCCAAAGTCCTCGGTGTGGCGCTCAAACCTCATGGGCGTGGCCCAATCTATCAAACCATACACACCAACGGTCGTGTTGATCAACACACGCGCCAAACTGTGCGCGGCCTCAATGGGTTTGAATTGAAGTGCGCTGTTGGCCGAGGACCAAAAGTCGGAGATGTTGCCAAAGAAGTTCCTGACCCCCTGGCGAACCAAGCTTGGCGTGACGTCCACATAGGCCTGAGCCAAAGGTCTGGTCACGCTTTGATCGATTTGATCGTTCAAGCGAAACATCGAACGGTTGAAACCCTCCCACGGATCCTTGGGGTTGGCTTGCCTTGGGTTTTGCGCAAGATCCTTTTCAACCGATTGAGCTCTCGCCATACCGGTCAAAAGACACCCCATCAAAGCAGCGACTAAAAACAGGGCGCAGAAGGACTTCAAATTGAAGTTTTTTTCTGGCCCAGTCAGGCTCAAATACGGTCCCATGAGGAGTCCTTTTTCAGTGAGAAGCTTCACAAGCCCAGAAGGCTGAAAGCAAAAAAAACCATTTATTTGCTAGCGGGTGCTGGATCTGCGGCTTTGCTGTAGAGGAACTGGCTGATCAAATTCTCCAGCACCACGGCCGACTGCGTGGCTTGCACTTTGTCACCGGCCTTCAAATTGTCAGTTTCTGCGCCCGCTTCGATCCCGATGTACTGCTCGCCCAAAAGACCACTGGTCAGTATTTTAAGCGAACTGTCCTTGGGGAAAGCAAAGCGCTCATCCAAGGCCATATCGACCCGAGCTTGAAAGCTCTTGTCATCAAAAGTGATGCGCTCGACCCGACCGACCACCACCCCAGCACTTTTAACGGCGGCTTGTTTTTTAAGTCCCCCAATGTTGTCAAAATTGGCTGAAATGCTGTAGCTCTTTTGCCAACTCACGCTCATCAAATTGGCCGACTGCAGGGACAAAAAGAGAACGGCCACCATGCCAATCACCACAAAGAGACCCACCCATGTATCGTTTTTAGATCTTTGCATTTGCTTCTTTCACTGCCATTTAAATATTGAACATCAAAGCGGTCAACATGAAGTCCAAGCCCAGCACGCTTAAAGACGCCATCACCACCGTGCGCGTGGTTGCTCTTGAGACTCCTTCAGGTGTGGCTTGCGCCTCATAGCCTTGGTACAAGGCCACAAAAGTCACCGTCACGCCGAAAACAAAGCTTTTCAAGACACCGTTGCCAACGTCCTTCCAGACGTCCACGCCGCCTTGCATTTGACCCCAAAAGGAGCCGGAGTCCACACCGATCATCACCACACCCACGACCCATCCCCCCAAGATACCCACCGCACTGAAGACCGCTGCCAAGATCGGCATGACAATCACCCCGGCCCAAAAGCGTGGCGCCAAAATGCGCTGAATGGGGTCCACCGCCATCATGTCCATGGCGCTCAACTGTTCTCCGGCTTTCATCAGTCCAATCTCCGCGGTCAGGGACGTGCCCGCACGACCGGCAAAAAGCAGTGCGCTCACCACAGGTCCGAGTTCTCTCACCAAACTCAAAGCCACCAGCAGCCCCAAGGCCGAAGACGATCCATAGCGCTGCAAGGTGTAGTAGCCTTGAAGGCCCAAGACAAAGCCCACAAAGAGGCCAGAGACCGAGATGATGGCCAAGGAGTAATTGCCCAGAAAATGAATCTGGTCGCGAATCAACACCGAACGCTTAAAGCTCGCCTTCAAGGAGAGCAGCAACTTCAAGAACAAAGTCGATGCATAGCCCAGGTCCTTCAAGAAGGTTTTGACCACAGCACCCAAATGGGCCAACTGATCTAAGAAGGTTTGCATCAGGCACGCACCCTTTGTTGAGGAACGGGCCCTTTTGAGCTTTCAACTTTGGCGTTCAAGTTGGCGCCAAAGTCTTCTTCTAAAGGCGCGCTTGGGTAATGGAACTGAACAGGGCCCTCGGGAGAGGCCGTCACAAATTGATGCACCAAGGGGTCGGTGCTTTGTCGCACCTCTTGGGGGGTGCCTTGGGCCACCACGCGACCATTGGCCAAAATGATGACTTGGTCAGCAATGTGAAAGGTCTCGTCCAAGTCATGGGAGACGACCACGCTGGTGAGCCCTAAGTTGTCGTTGAGTTGGCGAATGAGCCTGGCCGCCGTGCCCAGAGAAATCGGATCCAAGCCCGCAAAGGGTTCATCGTACATGACCAGTTGGGGATCCAGGGCAATGGCTCTGGCCAATGCCACCCGTCTGGCCATGCCGCCTGAAATTTCGCTAGGCATCAAATCCTTGGCACCTCTTAAACCAACGGACTGCAACTTCATGAGCACGATGTCTTTGATCAGGGCTTCACTCAAGGGCGTGTGCTCTCTCAAAGGAAAGGCCACATTGTCAAAGACACTTGAGTCGGTGAACAAAGCACCAAACTGATAGAGCATGCCCATCTCGCGTCTAGCTGTATAGAGTTGCTTGGGGCTGAGACTTGAAATCTCTTGAGACTGCCACAAACACGCGCCCGATTGCGCAAAGTACTGCCCGCCAATCAAGCGCAGTACCGTGGTCTTGCCGCCCCCTGAAGCCCCCATCAAGGCCGTCACTTTGCCTCTCGGGATTTGAAAGGACACATCGTCCAAAATGATGCGCTCGCCGTAACCAAAGCGAACGCTTTTGAATTCAACCAAGGACGGTTCAAGTGAGGTGTTCACAAAGGGAGGGTTCCAAGTGGGTAGCAAAGCTATGGTGATCCCTTATTGTAAAGGTTTGATGGCCCTTGTGAGGAATTCACAACACTTGATCGCACTTCAGGTCAGGTTGTCACTTGTCCGTGTAACGATGACACTTATCCGTGTAGCGTTGACACTTATCTGGGCAATGTGGACACGCCCATCAAGAACTCATCGACCGCTTTGGCCGCTTGTCGGCCTTCACGAATGGCCCAAACCACCAGGGATTGGCCACGACGCACATCCCCAGCAGCAAACACTTTGCTCACATTGGTGAAGTAAGCCCGCTCGTTGTCCGTGGCCGCTTTGGCGTTTCCGCGGGGGTCTTTCTCAACGCCAAACGCGTCAAGGACGCTGGCCACCGGATTCACAAAACCCATGGCAAGCAAGACCAGATCGGCTTTGAGGGTTTTTTCGCTACCCGCCACCTCTTGCATTTTTCCGTCTTTCCATTGAACTTCAACGGTTTGCAAACTTTTGACCTGACCGCTTTCACCCAAAAAGGCTTTGGTGGAAACAGAAAACACCCGATCACAACCCTCTTCATGGCTGGAACTTGTTCTGAGCTTCAAGGGCCAATTGGGCCAGGTCAAGGGGCGGTTTTCTTCCGCGGGGGGCTGTGGCATCACCTCGAACTGCGTGACCGACAAAGCGCCGTGACGGTTGCTCGTGCCCACACAATCGCTGCCCGTATCACCGCCACCAATGACGATCACGTGTTTGCCACCGGCACGCAGTTGTGACTTCAAGGTGTCGCCTGCATTGACCTTGTTTTGTTGGGGCAAGAACTCCATCGCAAAGTGAACGCCGCCAAGCTCTCTGCCTGGGATGGTCAGATCTCGGGACTGCTCAGAGCCCGCGCAGAGCAGCACCGCATCAAAGTCTTTTTGAAGCTCCTGTGCACTGATGTTCTCCTTGGACCAATTGGTCACCTTGGAGTCCTTGGGCCATGTGCCAACGGTGACCGAGGTTTTAAAGACCACGCCCTCGGCCTTCATTTGTTCAACACGGCGATCAATGTGCGTCTTCTCCATCTTGAAGTCGGGGATGCCGTAGCGAAGCAGGCCGCCCACACGGTCATTTTTTTCAAACACCGTCACCGCATGACCCACACGCGCGAGTTGTTGCGCGGCCGCCAAACCAGCAGGACCGGAGCCAACCACGGCCACTTTTTTACCCGTCTTCAAGCTGGAGACGATAGGTTTGACCCAGCCCTCAGACCAAGCTTTATCGATGATGGCGTGCTCGATCGATTTGATCCCCACGGCGTCGTCGTTGACGTTCAAGGTGCAAGCGGCCTCGCACGGTGCAGGGCAGATGCGGCCGGTGAACTCAGGAAAGTTGTTGGTCGAATGCAAAACCTCGATGGCGTTTTGCCAGTCGCCTTGGAACACCAACTCATTGAAGTCGGGGATGATGTTGTTGACCGGGCAGCCGCTGTTGCAAAAGGGCGTGCCGCAATCCATGCAGCGTGCACTTTGGTCCTTGGCACTTGCGTCGTCCAAGGTGAGGACGAATTCTTTGTAATTTTTGACCCGCTCGGCCACAGGTTTGTAACCTTCTTCGAGACGTTCAATTTCTAAAAAACCGGTGATTTTTCCCATGATTTCCATCCTCTTAAAACCCCCAAGCTTGGAAGACTTGGGGCTTTGTCATTGATCCATTCAAACGATAGTTTCTAGTAGCCTCAGCATTTCAGGTCCGAACTTGCTCAAGGTGCTTTGGCTTTGGACGCCGCTACTGCTTTGCTTGCCTTGGGCGCCTTGGAGGGTGCTGAGGGTACTGAGGGTACTGAGGGTGCTGAGGGCGCTGAAGGTACCACTGCACTGGCCTTGGCGGCCATCTCACCCAAGGCACGTTTGTACTCGTTGGGGAAGACTTTCACAAAGCGTTTTCTGGACTCGCTCCAAGCATCCAAGAGATCGCGCGCGCGTTTGGAGCCGGTCCAACGGTGGTGATCCTCTAAGAGTTTCTTCAAGTTGGCCTCATCGCTTTGCCCCAAATGCCAAACGGCTTTGGGCACACTGGCTTCTTGTTCAGACTCGCTCAGCACCGGCTCCAAGCTGACCATCGCGGTGTTGGCTTTGGTGGCGAATTGTCCGTCTTCATCAAAGACATAAGCAATGCCTCCACTCATACCGGCGGCAAAGTTGCGCCCGGTTTTACCAAGCACGGCCACCGTGCCACCCGTCATGTATTCACAGCCATGGTCTCCCGTGCCCTCGACCACCGCAGTCGCACCTGACAAACGAACCGCAAAACGCTCCCCCGCCACCCCACTGAAATACGCTTGCCCAGAGGTGGCTCCATACATCACGGTGTTGCCCACGATGATGTTGTCGGTCGACACGCCTCTGAAGTCCAAACTGGGTCGAACCACCACCCGTCCACCAGACAAACCTTTGCCAGTGTAGTCGTTGGCGTCTCCTATCAAATACAAGGTGATGCCCTTGGCCAAGAAGGCCCCAAAGGACTGGCCCCCCGTGCCTTCCAATTGAATCCTCAAGGTGTCATCTGGCAAACCTTCAGGCCTCACCTTGGTCAATGCGCCAGAGAGCATGGCACCGACAGAGCGGTTCACGTTGCGAGTGACCTCCATGAATTGAACTTTTTCACCCTTTTCAATCGCCGCTTTTGATTTCTCAATCAAGCGGTGGTCCAAGGCTTTGTCCAAACCGTGGTCTTGGTTGTGCGCGTGGTAACGTGGCACATCGGCAGGCACCTCTGGGCTAAAAAGCAGTCTTGAGAAATCCAAGCCACTCGCCTTCCAGTGTTCTAAGCCTTTTTTCATGTCCAAGAGTTGGGCTTGGCCAATCATGTCTTGCATGCTTTTGAAGCCCAATTGCGCCATGATTTGGCGCAACTCTTCGGCGATGAAGAAGAAGTAATTCACCACATGCTCGGGCTTGCCGGAGAACTTGCGTCTGAGAACGGGGTCTTGGGTGGCAACCCCAACAGGGCAGGTGTTCAGATGGCATTTGCGCATCATGATGCAACCTTCGACCACCAAAGGTGCTGTGGCAAAGCCAAACTCATCGGCACCGAGCAAGGCGGCGATGGCCACATCGCGACCTGTTTTCATCTGCCCATCCGCTTGCACACGAATGCGGTCTCTGAGCCCATTCATCACCAAGGTTTGCTGCGTTTCGGCCAGTCCAATCTCCCAAGGGCTTCCAGCGTGCTTGATGCTTGACCAAGGAGAGGCACCGGTGCCGCCATCGTGGCCAGCGATCACCACGTGGTCGCTCTTACATTTAGCGACCCCTGCAGCAATGGTGCCCACACCAATTTCAGACACCAGTTTGACACTGATGGAAGCATGGGGTGCGACGTTTTTCAAGTCGTGAATCAATTGCGCCAGATCTTCAATCGAATAAATATCGTGATGGGGGGGAGGAGAAATCAAGCCCACGCCTGGCACGCTGTAGCGCAATTTACCGATGTACTCTGAGACTTTGCCACCCGGCAACTGTCCGCCTTCTCCAGGCTTGGCACCTTGCGCCATCTTGATTTGGATCTGATCTGCAGAGTTCAAATACTCGGCCGTCACACCAAATCTTCCGGAGGCGACTTGTTTGATTTTGGAGCGCAAAGAGTCCCCGTCTTTAAGGGGCATGTCCACTTCAATTTGAGAGTCTCCAATAACACTTTTCAAGCTCTCACCCGTCTTGATGGGGATGCCCTTGAGCTCTTGGCGGTAGCGAGCAGGATCCTCGCCGCCCTCACCGGTGTTGCTTTTGCCTCCAATGCGGTTCATGGCCACGGCCAAGGTTGCATGAGCCTCCGTGGAGATGGACCCCAGAGACATCGCACCTGTGGCGAAACGTTTGACGATTTCACTGGCTGGCTCTACGCTATCGATGGAGATGGCTTTGCTTGGATCGACCTTGAACTCAAATAGACCACGCAGGGTCATGTGACGCCGGTTTTGGTCGTTGATGATCTGTGCGTACTCTTTGTAGGTGTTGAAATTGTTGGTGCGCGTGCTGTGCTGCAACTTTGCAATCGCATCGGGCGTCCACATGTGATCCTCGCCTCTGGCACGCCATGCGTACTCACCGCCCGCATCCAACATATGGGCCAGCACCGGATCGCTTGAGAAAGCGGCCACGTGCGACTTGATCGACTCTTCAGCAATTTCAAAGACACCGATGCCCTCGACCCGTGAGGCGGTACCGGTGAAGTACTTTTCAATGGTGCTCGTGTTGATGCCAATGGCCTCAAAGAGTTGTGAGCCACAGTAGCTCATGTACGTGGACACTCCCATCTTGGACATGATTTTGGAGAGACCCTTGCCAATCGCTTTGACATAGTTGTAAACGGCTTTATCAGCGGACAAGTCACCGGGCAAATCTTGATGAATGGTTTGAAGGGTCTGAATGGCCAAATAGGGGTTCACGGCCTCGGCGCCATAACCTGCCAGTACCGCAAAATGGTGAACCTCTTTGGCCGAGCCGGTTTCCACCACCAAGCCAGCCGATGTCCTCAAGCCTTCGCGCACCAAATGCTGGTGGATGGCGGACAAGGCGAGCAAAGCGGGTACCGCCACTTGTGTGGCACTCACAGCCTTGTCGCTGATGATCAAGATGTTGCGTCCCCCTTTGATCGCATCCACGGCGGATGCGCAAAGAGAGGCCAATTTGGCCTCGACCCCTTCTTGACCCCAACTCAAGGGGTAGGTGATGTCCAAGGTGATGCTTTTGAACTTGCCATGGGTGTGGTCCTCAATGTGGCGCAACTTCTCCATATCTGCCATGTCCAAAACCGGTTGCGTGACCTCGAGCCGCATCGGCGGGTTGACTTGATTGATGTCCAACAAGTTGGGCTTGGGTCCAATGAAGGACACCAAAGACATCACGATCGCTTCGCGAATCGGGTCAATGGGCGGGTTGGTCACTTGCGCAAACAGCTGCTTGAAATAATTGTAGAGTGGCTTGTTTTTGCTCGACAGCACCGCCAATGGACTGTCGTTGCCCATGGAACCAATGCCCTCCTCGCCAAAGGAGGCCATGGGGGCCATCAAAAATTTGATGTCCTCTTGGGTGTAGCCAAAGGCTTGTTGCACATCAAGGAGACTGTCTTTCGTGGGACGGGGTAAAGTTGAATCGCTGGCAGGGGTTTGGGCTTGGATGTCGTCCAAACGAATGCGAAGATTTTCAATCCACTGCTTGTAGGGCTTGGAGTTGGCCAAACCAGCTTTGAGCTCCTCGTCATCGATCATGCGCCCTTGCTCCAAATCGATCAAGAACATCTTGCCAGGTTGAAGGCGCCATTTACGAACGATCTTGCTCTCAGGTACTGGCAAGACGCCAGACTCAGAACCCATGATCACCAGGTCTTCATCGGTGATGCAGTAGCGTGAAGGACGCAGGCCATTCCTGTCCAAGGTGGCCCCAATTTGACGACCATCGGTGAAGACGATCGAAGCGGGTCCATCCCAGGGCTCCAACATGGCGGCATGGTATTCGTAGAAAGCGCGTCTGCGCTCGTCCATGGTGGTGTGCTGCTCCCAGGGCTCGGGGATCATCATCATCATGGCTTGAGAGATCGGGTAGCCCGACATGGTCAGGAGCTCTAAACAATTGTCAAACGTGGCGGTGTCGGATTGATCGGCAAAACTGATGGGGTAGAGCTTGTGCAAGTCTTCGCCCAAAACTGGGGAAGACATGACGCCTTCTCTGGCTTTCATCCAGTTGTAGTTGCCCTTGACGGTGTTGATCTCTCCATTGTGCGCCACATAGCGGTAGGGGTGAGCCAGGGGCCACTCGGGGAAGGTGTTGGTCGAGAAACGTTGGTGCACGAGACCCAGGGCGGAGACGCATCTCGCATCTTGCAAGTCCAGAAAGTAAGTGCCCACTTGATCGGCCAAGAGCAAGCCCTTGTAGATCACGGTGCGAGAGGACATGCTTGGGACGTAGTATTCTTTGCTGTGCTTTAGCTGCAAGTTTTGAATCGCTGCACTGGCAGTTTTACGAATCACGTAGAGCTTTCTCTCCAAGGCATCTTGCACGATCACGTCGTTGCCGCGACCGATGAAGACTTGGCGAATGAGGGGCTCCTTGGCACGCACAGTGGGTGACATGGGCATGTCGGCGTTGATGGGCACGTCCCTCCAACCCAAGAGCACTTGTCCTTCTGCTTGGATGGCGCGCTCCAACTCTTGCTCGCAGGCTTGTTTGGAGGCTTGCTCCTTGGGCAGAAAAATGATGCCCACGCCGTACTCGCCAAAAGGCGGCAAGGCAACACCTTGCATAGCCATCTCCTCACGGTACAAGGCATCTGGAATTTGAATCAAGATCCCCGCGCCGTCTCCCATCAATTTATCTGCACCCACCGCACCGCGGTGGTCCAAGTTCTCTAAAATCTTCAAAGCCTGGCTTACGATCGCATGGCTCTTTTGTCCTTTGATGTGTGCCACAAAACCCACACCGCATGCGTCATGCTCTTGGTTGGACTGGTACAAGCCCTGGGTTTTGGACTTGATCAAATTGTTGTGTAAAGCTTTGGATGCCTCAGACATGGCATGCACTCCTGAAATGAGAAAAGAGAAGTCATTGAAAGGCGGTATTTTTTCCGCAGGGGCTTAGCATAGCGATTTGCAAGAAAAATGCCAAGAAATTTAATTGGGGTCAGATACTAATTTATTCAGGTTCAGCAATTGAACAATATTATTGGGGTCGGATTGAAAGAGGCTGATGGCCTTACATTTGTTTTTTCCTTGAGCTGACAGCTGTTCGATTCGAATTGTGAAAACCTCACTCTCCTCCGGTCTGAGCCAAGCCATAAAGACCATGAAAAACGTTTGGGCACAACATGTGGAGAGCAGAAGGACTCCAAGAGAGCTTTATGCAGTTTTTTTGGGTCGCCCTGGCCGCAAGGGGCTCAAGCGCCTTTTCGTGAGACTTTGTAAATCTGCAACAAATTGGGGACCCCCCAAGGGCCAGCCCGACTCAAGAGCTGAAGTGATTTGCACCACTTCGGCTCCTGTGGGTCCGTTTTGCACCATTTCGGCGTATTGTTTTTCTCTCGCAAAGGGCGTGTTACCCAGCCGCCAAATGCCTTCTGGCGCCTGAACCATGGGGTCTCGCACTTTGCCACTGTAGTGGCCATAGCTGCCCCAGACATGCTCTGAGGCTGTATCGACCAAAGCAGCTCTAACGGGCGCCCAATCCAAGTACATCAAGGTGGCCAACAACCATGCATCGGCTTCCAACACCGTTGAACGAAAACGCCCCTGCCAAAGCGTGCCCGTGCGCTTGTACTTTTTGTTGAACCAACTCACATACACCCGTCCCACGGCTTGCATGCACTTGGCCATGGACTGGACATCGATGGGGGTCAACATGACTTGCATGCTGGCGGGTAAAAAAACATAACCATGCACCTTGACGCCGTGTCGCGTGCTCTCTTGCATCCAAAGCGCATGCAAGTAGGCGAAGTCCTCTGATGTTTGCGCAAAGGCTTGTTGGTTGTTGCCCTTGATCGACACCAGATGCAAGGCGCCCGGGATACACAAGCGAGTCAGCCTGGCCATGCTTGCCCTGGGCCTTTGCGCGGGAGAACCAAGACCCCTCTTGTCATGCTGTCAAGGGCTCTTTGACACGAGCAAAACGCGTCTTGAGCAAAGCTTCCAAGCCGAACTGATCGAGCAAGGCCACGAGTCTTTGGGCCGCCAATTTCTTTTTCTGACCCGTGAACTTAGCGACGATCAATTCATTTTTCATGCTGTGCTCCCAGCCCACCAACTCGGTGACCGTCACCATGTACCCCAAGGCCTCCAAATACAAGCAGCGCATCACATTGGTCAATTGACTGCCAAGCTCTCGTGTGTGCAAGGGATGGCGCCAAAGTTCAGCCAATGGCGTCTTGTTGATGAAGAGCGCTCGGTTGGATTTGAGCAAAGAGGCGGTCTCCGCTTGACAACACGGCACCAAAAAAATCAACTTGGCGTCTTTAGAGACGGCAAACTCAATCGCATCGTCGCTCAAACTGTCGCAGGCGTGCAAGGCGGTCACCACGTCCACTTTTGCCGGCATCTCAGATTGCGCTCCAGCGTCTTGCGACAACACATTCAAAAACTTCATGCCCGTGAAACCAAACTCCTGGGCCAGTTGAGCAGACCTCTCCACCAACTCAGGTCTGGATTCAATACAAAAGACTTGAAGCGCCATGGCGCTCTTGGTCCCCTGAAGGTCTGTATTTTTAGACTTTGCATGTTGAGCCTCAAGGCCACTTGTGTGCTGCGCTCCAAAACGGTCGTACAAAATAAAACCCAGGTAGGATTTGCCTGCCCCATGGTCCACCAAAGTCAGAGGATGGTGTTCTGAGAAATCTGCGCTTGCAGCGCACTCGCGCAAAGGTCCTTCAATCAATTGCACCAAATGGTTGACTTGCTTGAGCTTTCTGCGCGAGTCTTGATTGAGTTGTCCCTCACGCGTCAAAATGTGCAAGGCTTTGAGGAGCGGGACCGACTGCTGCCCTACCACGCCCTCCATGTCCAAGCGCGCATGTTGAGCCAAAGAACGGGGTGCTTGGGTTTGGCGTTTTGAGGTTTTCAGCGATGTGTTCATGGCATGAATGCTTGGTGCGTGAATGCTTTGTACTTAGATGTTTTGTACCAAAATGTTTTGTACTTGAAAGCTTGGTTTTTGACGTGACACACGGGTTCGGGTTCGGGTTCGGATTCGGGCTCATGCTCGTGCTCGAACCCATGCCCCTCTCACCCATGCGCCCAGAACGCCAACAGCACCTTGTCATAAAAACCACAAGCATACACGCTCCCGGAGCCAGGGGTGTGGTCTTTTGCTAACGAAGACCTCCACCACCACAAAAGGTTGTAACAAGGTTTTTCAAAGACCTTGATGAAACGTTCACCAAGGCATGGATAAAAAACCTCAATGTAAGTCTGAATGCAGGCTTACAAAATGCGCTGGCCTCCATTACAATGCGCCCAAGCATGACAAGTTCATGACAACGATCAAGCCCCGTCCTGGGGTCTTTTTCTCAGTGTTTTTCAATTCGGCTGTTTGTTGACCCCATGCCCACTGGCCTAGACCGCACATGTCCTTTTTAACTCTTGACGTTGGCAACACCCGGTTGAAATGGGCGCTTTATGAAAGTGCTTGTCCCGGGGCAGATCTTTTGCAGCATGGCGCTGTTTTTTTAGAAAACATCGATCGCTTGGCCGAGGACGACTGGAAAACACTGCCCAAGCCAAGCACCGCTTTGGGTTGTGTGGTGGCGGGAGAGGCGATTCGCAGGCGTGTTGAAGAGCAAATGGACCTGTGGGACCTGATCCCAAGTTGGGTGGTTCCCAACAACTTTGAAGCCGGTGTCCACAACGGCTACGATCACCCCACCCGCCTTGGCGCCGATCGATGGGTCGCCATGATTGGCGCCCATGCCCGCATGAAACGTGAAGCACAGCGCCAAGAGACGCCTCTGCGCCCAATGGTGGTGGTCATGGTCGGCACCGCGGTCACCGTTGAAGCGCTCAGCCATGACGGGCACTTCATGGGTGGGCTGATCTTGCCCGGCCACGGGATCATGCTCAGAGCGCTTGAATCGGGAACAGCGGGACTGAGGGTGCCAACTGGGGTGGTGATGCCTTTTGCGACCAACACAAGCGACGCACTGACCAGCGGGGGCACCTACGCCATTGCTGGTGCAGTGGAGAGAATGGTGCAACATTTGCGCGCGCACACCGATCAAGAACCGATGTGCCTGATGACCGGCGGTGCGGCCTGGAAAATGGCGCCCTACATGTCCACACCCATCGAGTTGGTCGAGTCCTTGATCTTTGAAGGCCTCCTAGAGATCGCATTCCACAGAGCTTGAATCCAAGCTCGCTTTGAAAGAGACCTAGCTTTCATGTAAACCTTGGCCTCTCATCATGAGCGGCGCCGCTCTTGGATTGAGCGTTCATCTTCGGCTTGACTCTATGCCCCTCTTTTTTACGCTTTGTGCGGCAAAAGCCTTGCATGAAGCCCCAGGGCTTCGTAGGCTTCTCGTCCCATGCTTTGAAGCAAGGCCTTGTTTCTCACATAAATGGTCTCGGTGTCGGGAAACAGCTCGATGGCTTCTTCTACCGAGGAGACGCGCAAAAGGTGCAAGGTGGGATAGGG
>Ga0136641_1000158_pt1 | contig 28754 bp, 27 predicted proteins | sample EliLak1302023Y_FD_115312 | JGI IMG/M metagenome (GOLD analysis project Ga0136641, IMG submission 115312) | Freshwater microbial communities from Elizabeth Lake, Yosemite National Park, California, USA - 13020-23Y | ecosystem: Environmental > Aquatic > Freshwater > Lake ...
GGCTGAGCCACAAGCCCGCCACGGCCGGCCAGGGCGGCCAACGGGCGGCTGGCCGAATCGAAGTGAACCTAAGACAACGGACGGACGCCCGGCGCTAAATACTACTTCACTTCGATTCAAAACAAGCTACTTCTTCTGTCTCTTGGCCCTCAGCTGAGCCATGAAATCCCTTGCCTCCTGGGATCCTTTTTCAAACCGCGGCCGCTTTGCAGACGCTGGTTTACCGAATCCTCCCATCACACCAGATCTCGGGCCAACCTTGTCCGCAACAGCGAGGTGTGCCCTTTGAGGGCGTTGGTGAGAAGCGGGCAGCTTTCCTGGTCCAATAAGTTTGGATGTGGGAACGTTCATGGACCTCACGATCATTGATAAGATGATTGATCGTCTTTCTTTTGCTTGGAATAGGAGTACAGAATTGGCCAGGTACTTAGCATCTTGTTTGACCTCCGCTTGTGTCATACCAACAGCATTTGCAAGTTTCGTCAGAGTCGGAATCAAAGCGGCTTCCAATGTCACAATTGGAAGTGCCATGTTAAACTTGCTGTCTTCAATTTTATTATACTCTTCTGTGACAGCTGATCGCACGTCGTCAGCAGCTACAGCAGCTGCAGCAGCCGCAGGAGGGGCAGCCGCCGCGGCTGCCGCTGAAGGCTTAGTAGCCGCTGCGGCAGCCGCTGGAGGCTCAGCAGCCGCTGCGGCAGCCGCTGAAGGCTCAGCAGCCGCTGTTGCTGGAGGCTCAGCAGCCGCTGCCGCAGCGGCGGAAGGTCTAGGAGGAGGACTGAAGATAGGTGGGAGGTTTGCTGGAACAGGTGGACTTGTTGAAGTTTTTGACCTATTAACGGCAGCTTCCATTCCGTTGATTAGTGCAGAACTGGCACCACCTCCCAGCGCCTGTGTGGCAGCGTTATGTATAACCTCCTCAAAAGGGTTTAGATCAAGGCCATCCTGCTCTGCCGTTTTTCTTGCGAGAGCAAATCCAGCTGTTGCGCCGTCAAGGACTGCTTTCTTTTCAGGCTCAGTTGTTGCAGATTTGTACTGTTCAGCAGCGTAGCTAGCAATCGCCCCGACAACACTTGAAATTGCTGCTGGTACTGCTACCACACCCTGCTTTGCCACATCACCGACATATTGCACAAACCGAGTTGTTAGAGTAGCTTTCCTTGACAGCGACCCCTTCTTAACCCCTCGTAATGGCTGGCCGTATTTAGGGGGAAGAGCAGGGACAGCTGGTGCTGCCGCAGCGTTAGAAGAAGCTCCAGGAGCAGGCGCAGGAGCTCGAGAAGCTTCCACTGCCGCTGCGGCTGCAGCTTGTGTGTTGCGAGTGCGGACACCAGCAGCTCGGTCTCTCTCCACCTCAACTGCGGCGCGGAGACGTTCCTGCTCAAGCTGAAGCTTTTTTAGCTTAGCCTGCTCTTCCTCCGCCTTCTGCTGAGCTTTCCTAGCCATTTTTTGTGCCCTCATGTTTTTCGGCGATTTTAGTCCAAGAAAGGTTTTTGCAGCCTCCTCTGCTGCAGCGTCTGCAGCTTCTTTTGCTATTTTTGCATCATCGATAGCCTTTCTTGCATTTTCCTCTGCTGCCTGCTTAGCAGCTTCAGTACGTTTAAGCGCTATCTTATTGGGGCTGTCAACCTCAGGTGGTGGTGGCTCTGAAGCGTCTTCTGGCTGGGCAGCAGCAAGGGTCGAGCCCCCTGTTTCGGCGGTCAGATTGGCCTGACCACCAGTTCCCTCAGCCACAGCCTCAGCGTTAAGACCCGTGGGAGAGGGAGACGCAAAATTTAACCGCTGACCATTCAAACCCGCATCGGATTTAGCCGTTTCAGGCGATAAAGATAGATTAAGTGAATCGCCTGTGGAGAGATGTCCAGCCGCCCCGCCAGGTGAAAATGCAGACAGCGGTGTCGATCCTGTCATGCCAGGACCTGCGTCTGCGCCTCCGCCTGCGCCTGCGCCTGCGTTTGTGCCTGCACTAGGGCCTGCGCCAGGGCCTGCGCCTGCGCCCGGACCAAGAAGGTCGTCGTTGTCTGCCGCCGCTTGCTCCTGTGCTTTAAGCTTTTTCTCTTCCGGTGAAGGATCGTCAAGAGGCTTTGCCTCAAAGATTGAACCAGTAAAAGGAGTAATGGCCGGGATCTTTCGGGCCTTGTACTTAGCTGCAACACCCTCGTGAAGGGCGATCTCGGCCTCCTGAGTGGGGTTACCAAAGCCTCTGTAAATCGCATCCGTGTTAAAAGCACTTGCGTGGGCCATGGAACTCATGGCGTTGGCATCCAGTACAGGCTTCGCATACTCCCCAACAAAGACAAGCGGAGGCGGCGCAAGATGGTAAAAACGCTGCACTAGCTGTACATTTTCCTCTTCGGGGCGCATGCCTCTGTGCACTGCATTTGACTGCTGAATCAAACCGAGTACCCTACGCGACGACGACGTGGCATATACCTGCTGCCTAATAGCAACCTCCTCAGCAGCAAGCTCTCGCTGAGCCACGCGAAACCTACGTAGGTCCTCGTTGGGATCCATGTTTAGCCACGAATTGTCGTGGACTCTTGAACGCAAAGTCTGCTCACTTTCCTTCCACTCTAACGGCGGCGGTGGTAGACCTTGCGGTGGCCCTTGCGGTGCTTGCGGCCACCAGCCATCTCAAGCAGATTACCAGCAAGCTTTGCGTAAGGATTACTGTGGTTCTTGAGCATAGTAGAACCACCCATGCTCTTCGAGAGGGCGAGACCGGTCTTTGCACCCGACCTCAGGGTGTCGAGAAGACCACGACCGCGACGACGGTGGGCCTGCGAATGGACGGAAGCGAAATTAGAAGGTGTCAGAGTGTGGATCATTCCACGCGTTAACAAACATTTAAGCTCGTGGGTTAATTTCTGCCATTGAAGCCATCCTCCGAAGTTTCTCGACAGTGGCCGGCGCTGCGCCGCCAGGCGTCGCAGCTGCCGCTGCAGCTTGAAGACCTCTCTGAATCTCCTTATCAGCAGCCTGCAGCTCGTCCAAATCCTCCATGTCCAAAGGCTCCTCGACTTTCGCAATCTTCCGTAGAAGAGCGTCGCTAGTGCGGCCAGAAAACTTATCAAGCGCCGTCTTCTGTTTGACAGAGCGAGTAGTCTCCCTCTGCATGCGATAATCGCCCTTATAAAGAATAGAGCGAAGCGCCTGCTTGAGCTTAAGTCCAGCCGCTTCGCTCTTGTAGGGCGAGCCCTTGACCTTACTACTCCGAGCCCCCCTACGCGCATCTTCGGTTGCCTGCAAGAAGTGGATTTTCTTGCGGTTTTCCTCGAGGTCCCGAGCAGCCCTCTGCGCATTGCGCTCAGCAAGGTGCTGGTATCGCATGCGCATAAAATTAGGTGCGTTTTGGATTGCCTTATAGTTTGTCGAAGAGTTCATAAACCCATCAAGATTACGCAGCTTTGTACGAGGCTTCGGGATACCAGCATGAAGACCGCTCTGTCTCACGAGAAAATCGGCGCTAGGGATGTCCTGGTACTGCCGACGCATCAGGTCTGCAGCCGGCGCCGTCTGGCCATAGAACCCATCAAACCTCTCTGGCGCGACATCACCCGCCAAACTTACCATTTTGCCCTACAGTGTTCTACTTTCGGGGACCTTGGGGGTTGGTGCAGGCACAGGGGCTGTAGAAGATGTGGTCTCTTCGGTTTCCTCCTCTGTCTCAGACGAAGAGCGAGGACGCTTTCGTAGCTTGGCTGCATCCGCATTGTGGTCAGTGTGGAGAAGGTAACAACCCGACTCATACAAGACAAGAGAAGGAAACGTCGTGCAGAGAGCCACCCAGCGACTCGGCAAGCGCCGGATGCGGCGCAGCTCGTCTGTATCACAACCACCATAGAGACCGAGCAAATTTGTCATCTGCTTCATGCTGCATCCGTTGGGGAAGAGAACAAATTTCTGAGCCTCGCCAAGAAAAAGACGCGTACGTTTGTAGTCAGTTAGAAGATGGGAAGCGACGAGCAGCGACGACGAATTGTGGCGGCCAGTAGTTGCAATCATGTCGATTGTTTGCTGGAGCATGTCGTGGGTCTCTGGGTCGTCCCGTTGAAAGCCTTCAATATCATCAAAGATGGTCAGTGAATCATTAAAAAAATCCAGCCCTGGGGGGCCGTCTCGGAATTCGACTGCTGGATCCAGACGCTTCAAAAACTTGAGAGCATCAAGAGTGTCGTCTTGCTTAAGGTATGAAACGAGATGGATTGGCCGCCTTGGCCACAGCATGTGGTATCGAGTGGCAAAGTTTCGTGCTGTGTGGCTCTTTCCACTTCCCGACTTTCCACCAACCATGATGACATCGCGACCCTTTACAAGGTTTGTTGGTTCCAGAGCAAAAAACTCCCCCTCAGGGAGAACCACATCGCGTGTCGGAATGATCGAGCGCTGCTTAGAATCGACAAGGAGACATAGGCCATCACGCGGCGAAGTTTTTGAATGCAAGACTGCGATCGGCTGAAACTGATCGTTGTTTTCGTCAAAAGAGCCAATCTTAAACATCTTCCGATTTGTTAGACACAGTCAGCAGACGTCAGTAAACTAACACGAGGACAAGATGAGCTTCTTTTTCTCTTCATTTGCACCTAGCCCTCCACCGTCCCAACCGCCAGTCGCGACCTATATGCATGTGCAGCCGCTCCAGTTTCACCTCCTTGAGTACTGCATCCAGATCGTTTTGATTTATGTGGTTGTGCGTGATATCAGCATGTACCTTGTTCCCTGGGCCACTCGTGGAATCCTGGCATGGGTTCACTCTACCTTTCCAACCACTGAAGCGGTTATTGATGACGCTGTCGACGACGCGTTCGAGGAGCTCGACAAGTTCGTGGCTACGCAGGCAACCGCTAACAGGGGCATGCTAGAGCATGCTGGCGAGGAGCTGCTCGAGGCAGCCTCGATGGGTGCCACTGGTCTTGTGCAGAGGCTGGTCAATGAGGCAGTCTCGTGAAACTCAAAACAATCCTCCTCTGACTTAAAAGTCAGCATAGTCTTCTCACGAGTCAGCACAGCGTCGACGCACGCTGGTAGGAAGCGACCTTTGAAAAATGTTTCCGCTTGGTCAACGGTTTTGCTGGCGTATTGGTCTACGTAGGGCACGTGAGTCACGTGGAACTGATGAGCTTGCCACACAACGAACCACGCGCGGACGCAACGGACGCCGGGGTTCAGTGCGCGAAGAAGGTGAAGACTGCCCTGGATTTGTGCCATATATCGCGAAGGCACATTCAGCTTGTCGTTCGAGTAAGGATGGCCGGAGCCCGAGCGACGCGCTGCAGGGCACTTATACTCCACAAGGTCAACCTCAGTCCGCTCTTTGTCCCAAAGCAAAGCGTCTGGGCTGAAGCCAAGGAAGGGGCGTTGAGGGTCGCGAAGATGGGCCGGGTGCTCTAATGTACAGTCTGGCGAGCGCTCAGAAAGAAACGCCAAAAACGCCTCCTCAGCGTGCTTCTCGTGCATGGAGCCCCATTCTGTATACGAGTTACCCCTAAAGCCATGGCGAAGAGGGTAGGTCTTTGACTTTAGGAGCGTTTCGGCATTGTCGCTTGTCCCACCAAAGTTGCTGGCAGTCACTGCAAACGCGCGAGCCTGAAACCACTCAGGTGTTTTTTGCGCATTCGTGACTGGCAAGGACAAGGCTGGCAAGGCAATGTGCGTAAAGATTGACTCGGGTGTCACATTTACAGGAAGCCGCTGGCGAAATCCACGAAACGCAATGTTACTCTCGGTCTCCCATGGCATCCCATGCGGGTCTTGTGGCCGAGGGGCAGGCAGGCTGTCAAGCTCGTATGACCAATGGTGCGACGGAGTAACCAACGCGACACTCGTCTCGAAAACGTTTAAGCCAAACTTGGGTGTCGTAGACTCACAATTGTTAAGCGTCATCAGACGCGCAGTCGGCCTGCCACACGGCATCTTTGCCGTTAGCTTCGGCATGGCGTCAGCCGACGTAGACCGACGACAGCTGGAGATTGGATATTCGGTTTTAAGATTGCAATTATGGGATCAGCCAGACTTGGCATACGGTCTTGATTTGTTTGATCAGATTGACCTTTGTCGTCGACACCGTGACGAAGCCTTCGAAAAAGGGTTGGTGCCCCTCTTCAGCTTTTTTGAGGCACTTCGGAACAAGCACATCGACTCACTGAGTAAACTATTAGAGAAGGCAGCGTTGTCGCGTGTGCACCACTAGAAGGGAGGCGGCTCTGGCGCCTTGTCGTCGTCCACCGCGCCCCCTCCCGCAGCCGCGCGCGCGCTCATCACCTTTGAAGCGACGACATCCGCAGCGCGTGCCACCTGGCTGCGATGGATCACAACCTCCGTCTCGCGCCGCTTCTTCAGCCGCGACTCCTTCGCAGCCACACGGTTGCGCTCCTTCCGCACGGCGCAGGTCTTGCACTGCGTAGGCAGCTGCATCTTCTTGCCCTGCTCGATGCCCGAAAGGAAGGCCTCGCGTACGGCGCTGCCCATCAGCTCCGAGGCATTTGAAGGCGCCGCGCCAGACGCCGGAGCCACAAAAGCCAGAGGAGCCACGGCAGCAGCCTTTCCCAGCGCCGAGGGTGGCAGTGGCGCGGGCATGCTGGCGCTCCACTCCTCCTCGTCGTCTTCGTCCTCCTCGTCCTCCTCCTCCGAATCCTCCTGAAGGAAAGAGCGACTATTGCCCTTGCTGCCGTGCACGGGACAGCCTGCGCACGGGAGGCCGTCGCAGATGCAGACAGTGTCGTCGCGGCGCCGCTTCTTCTCTTCGTCCTTGTGGCGCTTGACTAGCTGCTCGCCATGAAGGTAGTCCTCGTCGTCACTAAAGTCGCCCTCCTCCTGCGCCGCGCGCGTCGCAATGTCCTGGCGAAGAGAGCTTGGTGGGGGCTTGCCGCCCTGCCAGCCGTGCCGCACAAAAGGCGGCGGTGGCGCCAGGCCCGACGTAGAGCGGCGCGGCGCGCGTGGTGGCGGTGGTGGCATCGATGGCGCCGATGGCTGCTCTGGCTCGTCCTCGCCGCACGCAAACGTCGCGTAGGCTGACGACATTTTCAGATTATCTTTCGGATCTTTTTCAATTCGAATCGGACAAATGCCCAGACAATTCGCCGCGCTTCGGGAAGTCGAATGCAAGGCGGACGGCAGTCTCGCGTTAAAATTTGGCAAAGAATCGATTTCGCGAAGTTTTATTTCATTTTATTGTCTTGCGTCGTCTCGAGTCGGCTCATGTGGGACAGCGGGGTGTTGCAAGCGGGGTCTATATGGAGCCGAAACGCTTTGTCACTGATGCCTCTTCCCGTGACACGAGAGTCTACACACGCAATGTCCTTCAAGCCACCGCCGCGATGAGGGGAGAGACGCTAAATACGTTTGTGGTCAGGCTTGAAAACGAATGTTACGCGTGCACCCTTCGCTCACGTCGCAGCAACAACGGTGGGTGCAATTATAGGTGCGATAGCAGTGTCAGCTACAACGGTGTCAACAACAGCGACGTTGTCAGCTTTTCGTGAACTCCCAAACTTTCCCTTGACTGCAATGTAGCCCTTGGCGTGAAGATACTTGAGCGCCACCTTGCCCGCCGCATGCTTCTGTTTCGACACAATGCGTCCCGCCTTGTTCTTCATGAGGTCATCCTTCACCAGACGCCCAGACGTTCGCTTGGCGTTGCCGTGAAACACCTCCGCGCGAGACCCTACCGTCTTCATTTTAGTCCTTGTCGGTTGACGTCAGTCGACACAGTCTTGTGTCTTTTCAGCCGTAGGTCTACGCATCAACTGCGTTTAAAGACCGGAGGAGCGGTGGCGCTTGCCGCCGCCGCTCGCGCCATAAAGCGAGTCGTGCATGTTCGCGCCATGGGTCATTGCCGAGTCCGCCATGTCCGCAATACGCGAACCCGTGTTGCCGCCATACGTACGGGCAAGGTCAGTGAGACCGTAGCGATCATTAATACCCTTTGCCGTCTTGAACGCACCAAGCGCCCGGTGCGCCAAATTCGACGCGCCGCTCATGAAGTTGCCGCGACCAACCATGCGGTTCAGGTGCGTCTTCGACATGCCACTGTCCGTGGTTGCCGCCGCCACGTCCGCCATCTGCAAGATCGTCTTGCGGATCGCAGACTGGCCACGCATAGTCTCGAAAAAACCGCTATTGATGGCAATGATCGTGATCACCGGATTAGTCGTGTACGTAAAGAATCCCTTGCGGTTGTCGAGGGTCAGTGTCACCTGGAGCGAGTAGTTGCCCAGGCACCCCGGCGCAAGGCCCGGCTGTAGCGTAATGTCCTGGCCAAAGCGGAGCAGAAGAGGGCCACCGGCCGTCTGCGTAAACGGGCTCTGCGCGGTATACGCCTGCACACCCGAAGTTCCAGACGCATAGCCAAGGACACCGGAAGGGTACTGAGCCTGCGTAAAGCCACGCCACTGGTGGTAGTCAATGTCAAGGCCAGCCGCAACCGCGCACTCATACAGCTGCGGCTGCTGATACGAGCTGCATAGGTTGCTGAAATTGTCAAAGGTAATTGAAGCGCCGCGGACAGGGATGTAGGTGTCGAGCTGCGAAGGCCCGCGAGTATTAGGCTTCACGTAGACCATGAGCATGTCCGGGATGGACGTGAGGGAGATCGTCTGGGACGTGATGCTCACGTCGCCAGTGGTCATGGCGGTACCCAGATTGTAGAAATAACGAGGAAACTCACTGTACGGCACCGTCGACACGTCCGGAAGCTGTACATCAACACCGGGCGTGAGAAACGTTGCGTGCATGGTCGGAACACCCGCGGTCGTCGTGTAGATCATAGACGAACCGCCACCCCACGGGCCGTTCGTTCCAGTGCTCGCAAACGTCAAGTCGGAAAGCACCGAGCGGATGTTGGAAGACCGCAGGATATTGCCGGTGTTGGGGTTGTTCTGCGTGAGGTCATCGACCCAGTAGGGCTGACTGGACGTCGACTTTGCAGTCGTGCCCGAGAGGACGTTGAGGCTATTTGCAATCGCCCTCGTCGTGCCAAGAGTCGAAAAGTTGAGCACAAACTGCATGTTGGTCATGCCGTAAAGACCAACAGACTGAAACTCAGCAGAGTCTGCCCAGATGAGGGGCGAGATCACCATGGGCTCCGTGCATGCGATGGTGCCGTACACAGGCAGGGGAAACTGAACAGGACAGCCACCCTGGAGGCCGTATGCGCCGCCCCCATACCCGTTGCCAGGAGTTACAAGGGTCGGACCAGCGCTAATTGAGCTCCACGTGATAGTGTACTGAGACCCAGCCTTTCCAAGGGCACCAAGATTCGTGGCTGCAACATAGTACAGACCACTGATGAACCCAAACACACCAGTTGCCGTGGTGTTTGCGGAAGCAAGAGGTGCAGCAGTGAGCGAAATGTTGCCCGCCGTAGCATCATAGAGGCGGGCGCCAACCATGCTCATTGGGGGCACGTCCACGTTCAGAGTGAGGATGTTACCTGAGATGGAAAAGGCATTTGCCCATCCAGCCGTGAGAATATCCGCACCCGCAGCCGCGCCATAGATATCTCCGCCGGGGAAGTTTGTGGTCCACACCGGCTGGAAGTTAAGGTACGGCACAAGAACGTTTGTAGGGGTAGTCGACAGCTGTACGCCAGTAGCCACCTTGGCAATATAGAAGCCAAGACCACCCCCGCTTGAACTTCCACTCATCTGCGCTACCGGCATGAAGCTATAAACGCTGCCGGCGTCCAGAAATGGCCAGATAGAAGGCGCCGCACCAGATGCTACGCCACCACCAAGCTGCTTAACTGCAGTCGAAGGGTTCAGCGGGGCAGTGCATGTAGGCCCAGACGACCACGAAACGGGCCATGCACCGTTCGGGATGTCGCCATAGTTATTCGACACGCTATACGTCGAAAAATTTCCACAGTTATTCTGGGCGTCGTCACGACCCCACGCAAACACGTCGGCGCACGTAGGGGTTGTACGCTGCTTAAGAGTCTCCTGGCTAGACGTCAGCATGAGCTGCTCACGGAGCGTGTCGCCGTTCGTCGTGACCGTGCAGTCGTTGAGCGTTGCAGTCATGTTGACAAGGCTCGACTGGATAGGGAACTGAGTCCACGCAAGGTCCTTGCCGCTCGTTGCGCTGCACCAGCCCGTCTGGCCACCCGCAACACCGCCAAGCCCTAGCGCCTGACCACCGTCAGAACCCTGAGCGATAGCTGTATACGCCGCCGACATGGAGCTGTCGGGCGTGTCGTAGTTTGAAGGGTTGAGGATCGCGAACTTGGTGCTTGAAACCTGAGCACTCGCGAGTGGAGGCTGGAACGTAATTGTGATAACGCTAGAACCGCCAGTTGCTGCGCTGGTAACAATCGTACCTGGGGCAAATCCAGGTCCGACAACCAGGAGAGGCTGGCCGAGTGTATATGCCGCAGTCCACGCCGTAAAATATGCCGACCCCGAGACGGCTGCGCCTCCGAGAAAAAGACCCGTGGTGGTAATGGAACTGATGCCCGCGGCGTTTGCACCGGCGTTGCTCGTTGCGTGGAAGACCTGCTTGTAGCTAGACCCACGCGCACCGCCATAAAAGAGAGAGGCGTTAAACGAGAGCGGTGTAGACAGAACAATCTTTCGGTCAATGAACACGTTGAGAGACGGCACAAGGACCTGGAACGTCATCTGCGAACTTGACGCCGAAATAGCGCTAAAGGGGGCCACGCTCACAGAAAGAGCCCCCTTCTGAACGGCATACGCCGGCTCCTCCTGCATGAGACGCGCATCCGTCACGGCCACCTTGAGGATCTTCGACATCGTGGCCTTTCGAGAACACGATCGTCTTTTTTGTGAGGTTATCTAGCGAGGGGTGATAATCAAGCGACTCCCTCAGGCGCGTGTGGTGACGAATGCACACGGATCGCGCTACTTCCGCGTGAAGACGAAACGCAGGTTTGCCGAACCACCCTGCGAAAGGGTCAGGGCGCGATACGTCTGGTCCTTGAAACGAAGGAAGAGCTGGTAGTCAAACTTCAAGAAGTTCTGCGAAGACTGCATGTCCATGTGAATGGGCGTCACAGGGTCAAAGATAATCTCATTTCGAAGCTGTTGGCCTGCCTGCATGTTTCCCATTGACTTCACGTTGATCTCACCCAAAATCTTGAGAATGTTGCCGTTGGATTGAATGCTCACGTTACCCGCGTCGTCAATAGCATTGGCAGGCGTTGAAAGGTCAGGGTCGACGGGTACGCTCGCCGTGAAAACCACAATTGCATCCACTGGATTCCACATGAGGCCAGAGGAGGGATAATCCTGCTGAAACGTATAGAGGTATGGCGTAGTGCCACCGAGGCGGCCATACGGAAGGTACGTTCCAGACAGACCCACAGACCCCGGAGTGGTTGCAGTCAAGGGCAGAGGAGACGGTGTCGTAAGACCCGCATTTGCGGCCTGAGGCACGTAGCGCACGTACGTTGTTGTGAGGGATGTGGCTGGATCGAAGTAGTTCAAGCGTAGCGCCGGCCAGTTCCCAAAAAGCTGGTGGAAGTAATCATCCGCCTCAATCATGCAACGCTCGTCAAACGCAACACCCGGATGACGAGCCACAACATAGGGAACCGTGGTAAGGTTGTTTGTGCCCGTCACACCCCACGAATCGCGAGCAATGTCGTTTAGTCCCTGATTATAAAGCTTCTGTTGAGTCGATGCCTTGAACTGAGGGTCGTCAAGCACACCAAAATTACCATCGTCTGCATTCGCATAAGCTGTACCACCAAACCCATAGCTGTCAAGGTTAAGGGTAAAGAGTGAAGTGTTGGGATTGAAGGAGATGGTTGGTGCTTGCGTCGCAACAACCGGGATCATTGCCTGAATCTGTGTAAGGTCGCCATTGTTGGCAAAGCCAAGGACAGACGTCCAGCCATTGGCACTGCTGGCGGACGTGGGAGGTGCGCCGGTCGTGGTTCCGGTGGCAGTGGCGTAATATGTGTTTTGGCCATTCGAGATTGTCACAACATCGCCAACAAGGTAGCCGATCTTGCCGTCCTGATAAGAATAGTTGATTGATGCACCACAAGACTGCCAATACTGGGGCGATGACGTGGGCTGCTTTCCTGAATTTGCAAGAATGCAGATGTATGCAACCCCAGCCTGGACGACGCATCCTGTTATGCCAACGTTCGCAACGTAAGATGTTGACTCGTTCCACGGGTAGACAGCCGAGCAATTCGCAAAACAAGACACCTGAAGCTGGCGCTGAAGGCTTTGGTCGGGCAGAGGCACAGTCTGAAGCCCACTAAAGTCATAGGGGTCGTAGATACACCGCTGGAACGTTGGGTTGATCACCTGCTGCAAGAAATGCTGGTAGCTGTGGCAGTCAAAGTACGTTGAGTTCAGGTCATTGAGAGCTTTGTCAGATCCCGGGATAGGGACGTTTGCGTCCTCTGGAACCCAGCGCGCATTTTTATAGCTGTAAAGGTCCAACGTTGACCTATAGCCAAGCTGGTACGCGCGAGGCGCTAGAGTCGTTGTTGCCGCTGCCGCCACAAACACCTGTCCAGGGACGAATCCAAGCAGCTTGCATGCCTGCAGAATGCCTGCCTTTGAAGGGTTTGTGGCCGTATAGACCCATCGGTTTTGTGCGTAGCTGACAGGGAAAGAAAAGTCCAAGTAGAGTGACATGGTTGCGCTGGCGTTTGCGATTGAGTACTGCTGGGTCATTGACGCTGAAGGTGACGCAGTCGGAGACGTTACAGTCACTGTAAAGCCCGCCGCTGCACTCAAAAGAGTTGTGAGGCGAGACGCCACAACGGTCGCAAGCGTGTCGCTCGAAACACCCAGAGTAGACAGATCAATCACGCCATACTTGATTTGAGGCACAGTTGGCGTTGCACCGGGCACCGTGCATGCCGTGTAATACGGAATGAAGCCACTGTTCGGGTAAGCTGCGTAAAGCCAGTCCACGTTCGCGGCAGGACCAACGCTTACCGAGTTTGTCGTGTAGACCGGACCGGTCCACGTATACGAAAGACCAGGCTGGGCGGTGCACTCCCACATTGGCACGCCATTCTCAATGATGTATTTTGAGGGCCTGGCGACAAACAGGGGGATCTCGTTTGTTGCGATTGTGGCGCGGACAAGAGCGACCGAATAGTTCGCGGTATTGCCAACAAGTGTCTGCGTTCGCGTCTCAGAAAACTTAGCAAAGCGACCATGCGCACCTAGCGAGTTGACTCCATTGTCGAATGTTGTTTCGCACACCAAATTTGTGTCGTAATGCACGCTTCCGTCGCCTGCCCTCGTCACTACACCCGCGCTGATAGCATCTCCGAGTAGGTCTCGCTTCCGATTAGACATCTTGCCCCTCACTTGCCCAAAAATTGGTAGATGTAGTCTGTCACAGATTGGTCAGGAGTTCCCTTCCCCTTCATCACGCTATCCACGAATTTGTGAAGAGGCATGTCCGAATTCATAATTCTCGCGGCAACCCACCGACCACACGTATCCGCGTCATCCTTTTGAAGCTTGTGGCTGTTGCGAACAACTGGCTTTGAAGCTCTCGCAAGGACATTTTGTAGTAAAGGACCTGCCTCGTTAAATCGCTGAAGTTCGGCCTTTGTCATCCAACTACGATCTCCGTCAATGGCGGTCTGAGAAAGGCCGAAGGGGGTGGTTAAGATGTGATTTTCTCTATGTAAATTTTTTGACTGGCAGGGCCGCTTCGAAGTGTAGTTAAGGTCACTTCGAAGCGCCTCGACTAGACTATTACTTCACTTCGAAGCGGCAAATCAGCCGACCCCTATCACGTCACAAAACACAAACCCCACAAAAAAATCCTGATGGACTCACCCCGTAGCTGTCAAACACCTCAATTTGGTTTGGGTGGTTTAAGACTGCGAGCCAGTGACCATTGTCGTGGTCTTCGGTCAAGAAAAGAAGGACAACTGCTTTGCTCCCCTTAAACATCTCGTCGGGAGTAGAAAACTTTTGGAGGTCAGGATAACGGTAGATAGGGATCTTCCCAGTGAGCTTTCGGATATCATCCTCGCTGAGCGCGTAATGAGCAATCTTGTCAGTCGCCTTCTCCATCTCCAACGTCTTCGAAATGCCTCGCGTCAAGCAGACTAAGCCGAAGCGTGTAGATGTTGCCGTGACGTCTACTGATGCCCCTATCGTGTCTCCTGACGCGGTTGTTTTTGACGCTGGATTGAAGGAGGATGCCGCCCCGGCTGCTGGGGTGGTTGGACCGAAGAAGGAGCGCGTCAAGAAGGTCAAGCCGTGTATTCGGTGCGAGGAGCGCCGGGCGCGCGAGCGGGCGTATGCAAAGTCAAGCCGTCTTCGTCTCCGCCTTGCGACCTCTGCTGCATTGCCTACTACACCTGAGGATGGCGCTGCTAGCTCATCTACGCAGCAGCCCAGTGAGGAGGCGCCGGCGACCCAGGTTGGTGTGGCATCTTAGAACGTCCTCCCTTGCAGACGCAATCGTACGTATTGCCTCTGCATGTCAAGTGAGTGACCCATAGACTCCGCGATGTTGCGTGCTTGGTTGGTAGAGAGATTTGGGTTGCCGTGAACCCGCTCAGTGACAAACGCGTGTCGAAGGGAATTGCTTGTCACGCGCCTCCCACGAAAGGCTTTCTGGAAGGCAAGCGATTTCCACTTGAGGTAGCCCGAGCTTGAGTACTCGCCACCCTCCTTTGTTGAAAAGAGCCAGTCGCGTGGTTGGTTGCGCACTGAATGCTCGACCATGCGCACAAGCTTCAAAGGAATTTGGCGTTCGAGACGCGGGTAGAAGCGCGCGGATTTGTGGTCGCGAATTACGAGCTCACCCGAGCCATCAGGTCGTACCATAAAATAATTACCTGTGTTTTGGTAGCCGATGCGCACACGCGAAAGGTCGCTGCCTCGAAGGGGTGGGAGCGCGAGCGTCTGAAACGCAATCAACATAGCCTCCTGCGAGTGGGGGTCAGTCTCCTGCATTTCTTCATAGGCATCTTCCCATTCTCGCAGAGAAGCGGAGGACTCAATTTCTCGTTCAGAAGGCAGGTTGTCGTCAATACGCTTCCGATTGGCATTATTACAGCGCCCCAAGGCTTCGAGCCACTGCTTGTATTGGATATTGACTACGGGATCGCAGCGTCGAAAATGGCCCATCTCTTCGCCGCGCTTGAAAAGACAAAGCACGGCTGTGAGGTGACTCCTTTGAATGTTTGGGGGAAGCCCTGCAAGCCTCAAGAAAGCATGCTCAAAATCAAACATGATCTGTGATAGGGTGTGTAACCTGCCTCCGCTACACGCCTTCAAGAGCCCTCGCATGTGTTTCTTATAGCTGACTTTACTCTTCGCAGCGAGAGAGGTTGACTCGTCAATTGACTTGAGCCAATCATCGTCAGATGGTGGTGCCATTTTGTTTACTGAAGGTTTGGAAACGCCTTCCGAACCTCAGCAAGTGAATGACCAGCCTTCAGCATCTGGCGCGCCTTTGCCGTCTCGTCTGCGTATCGCTCTTCGTCTTCGCTGCCACCACCACCACCACACCCATACATTCCCCGACCCTTGCGACCACGCCTATAAGTCATACTGGGGGACTTATCAGCCTTCATGATCAGCTGATGGATCTTATGAACCATCTTAGGAGAAAACTTTCCAGGTGTATGCTTGTGCGTCTTCGCACGCGCCTTCATCGGTGCCTTCGGCATTGTGACTGTAGTGTGAATTAGCGCTTTCGTGGTCCACAAATTGCATAATGGTTACGAGGTTCGAATGCGTGCTTTTGAGGCGGGGTTTGAGGAGACGCCAAAGCGATTCGCTCAAAAGACGATTTATATCCCTTCGTATATCTGTCAATTTTCGTCAGCTGACGTCTATGACGTAGACCGTTTGTCAAGCCTGCAAAAGCTATAATGCCTTCTTCATCGTCCTCGTCGTCCTCTTCGTCCTCTTCGTCTTCGATGGCATCGGGTGGAAGCTCAGTGGGCTGTTCGCGCGCGTGGCTGGCAATTGTTGACACTGAGTATTCTACCTTTTCACCAGGGCCAATGCCTTCCGAGCTGAAGGAGCTTGTAACGTACGGCTGTGGCCAGCTTGAGGGCTCGAAGGACGACGGCTACAAGTTTCGTGGCTATTTTGAGTTTTCGAGCCAGTCTCGCATTGGCGCTGTCCGTGAATGGCTTATGACCAAACCCGAGGCTGTGCCAAGCGGTGGCGACGACGAGGAGACAGCTGAGACTGGCCTTGACCTTATCTGGGCCACCAAGTTTGACAGCCGTCCGGTCTTCCTGAAGGACCGCAAGGGTCACATTGCTCGCGTGACTGACCCTTCCCTTCGCGCCATCGCGGAAGGCGAGCTTATGGCTCGGTCTGCTTGGGCTCACGGTCATGAGAAGCGCGGCGGCCAGGGCGAGCGGACGGACATGGACGCGATCCGCGAGCTGCTGCGCGAGAACGGACCACAGGAGGGCATGCGCTTAGTGGCTGAGCAGTTTACGGGCCAGTTTATCCGGTACCCGAGTGGCATCACGCAGCTGGCGGACCTGATGGTGCCTAAGGTTCCAGAGCGAGCTGACTTCACCCTTCGCCCGTGGCAGTCGTGCCTTGTTGAGATCCTAAAAGGCCCCGCACACGACCGTCATATTTACTGGATCGAGGACGGCGTGGGTGGCCAGGGCAAGAGCCGCCTTGGCACCTACCTCTGCCGAGCCATGAATGCCATTGAGCTTGATGGCAAGATTGCTGACTGTGCCTTCTCGTACGCATCGCAGCCCATCGTTATCTTTGACCTCGCGCGGCCTACGGACGTGAGCCTAGCCAAGGACCTTTATGTTATGGCCGAGAAGCTCAAGAACGGCCAGCTGGTAAGCTCCAAGTACCAGTCAAAGATGAAGGTCTTCAAAGTGCCTCACGTGATCTTCTTTTCGAACCACGCGCCGCCCATGGGCGTGTGGTCAGCGGACCGCCTTCAGCACATTGTGCTCTCGCCAGCGCCGCCCTTCAGTGCATCCTCAGTGGCTGGCGCGGGTGCGCCACCACCCCCGCCACCAGGGGGCGCCGACCTCTTCAAGCGGTTGCTCGAGGAGCGCGAGGCGGCTGACGCGGAGGCAGCAGAGCGCGCCGAGGAGAAGGCTGAGGCGGAGGCAGCGAAAAAGGCGAAAAGGAAGCGGCAGCGTGAGGAGATGGAAAGAGGGCGCGAGGAGGCTGTGCAGCGCGCGTGTGCGAGGCAGGGCGAGGCGGAGGCCGACGAGTGAAAATTCTCTATGTCGAAACCGCGCGACCGGGGCGCCTTAAATTTGTGGCTTTGGACCCACTGGGGAAGGCTCGGGTCTTCAAGTTATTGACCCAGTGGGTCCTGGCCCCTATAATCTTAGAAGGCGGGTAAGCGTTTTTGACGCGTTTTTGACGCGCCCCCGACTCGAGCTCGCCCGCAGGCCCCTGCTACCTATGAGGAGGCAAGAGTAGCTAGACCCACTGAAAGGATGGGGTCTACGGGGGTTCCTTACCCAGTGCTTACCTTTGTTGATGCCTGTTATGTTCCTGGATGCTTGCTCTTAAGTCTTAAGGCACCCGTCTCGGCCTAGAGGGTTGTGTGGTAGCTGGTTCAGTCCTCTTAACTGCGGGGCGGCCGTGACCCCTGTGGCCTTCCCTTGGAGCCTGGAGAGGCATTGGAGGACTTCGCCCCTAGACTGTTAGAAGGATGGTGGGGCAACGCAAGCCTTCGTCGCGGTCTAAAGAATATGGAGTCAGAAAGTGATGGAGTCGGAAAGTGTTGGATAGGCTTGCGACCCTTACCGGGTGTCTAACAGTCAAAGGGATGCCAATGGTGCCTTTCGGCTTCAAGGCGGTTGATGGGCGGCCACTAGCACACGACCCTCTGAGAAGGCTTCGTTGCCTAACCGCGCTAGGCCGCCACACAACACGCAACGCACGCTTGGTCTTCGCCTTCTAATCTTTACGCATCGCTTCCTCCCTTCAGTAACTAAAGATGGCGCACCTCTTCTCGCCTTCGCGTGGCTCGCGCGACACGATCGGCCGCCTTGGGCACGGCGAGGTGCCTGCGAGCGCCAACAGCAGCCCGGGCCACAAGTCCTTCGGCCTCGGCCTGGGCGGTGCGGTGGGGGCGTCTAGCCTGGAGGTTGACGGCGCCGAGGCTCCCGCCGCTCCCGAGGAGGCCGCGCACCCTGCGCCGAAGAAGCCCAACGAGAGCCTTGCGCTCATGAAGGAGGTCAGCCGCAAGATGGAGATCCTGGAGAGCGTGCTCCAGTCCTTTAAGGGCGACATCCAGATGGCCGCGGGCTGCGCGCTGACTACGCAGGAGAAGTTCCTGGAGATCATCCGCGAGCTTAGCGAGAGCGTGGAGGCCAGCGAGCAGATGAAGGAGAGCGTCGAGAGCTTTGAGCAGAAGATCAAGGCTTCTATCCTGCAGGCACTTGACGAGCGCCTCAACCCGCACACGGACCAGGTCGTGGCGCTCAACGAGCAGCTTACGGCGCAGGCCGCGCGCCTCAAGCAGCTGAACGGGCTGCTGCGGAACCTGCGCGTCAAGTACAAGGAGCTTCAGCGTGAGAACCAGGACCTGAAGGGCATCACCATCAACCTGAAGCGCGCGCGTGAGGCCGCGGCGTCCAAGTTTACCTCTACGCAGGGCATGAAGGGCGAGCGCAAGCTTGTGAAGAAGAAGGAGCCGGAGTCGGAGATCGAGGAGTTTGAGGATGACTTCTCCGAGCACGAGGAGGATGAGGAGGAGCCGCAGGCGCCGCCGCTAGTCTTCCGCGGCGGCGGCTTTGGCGGCCACGGCGGCAGCGGCGGCGTGGCGCCTTCAGCCTCTTCAAGCTCTTCGAGCTCTTCAAGCTCTTCGAGCTCTTCGGCCTACGCGGGCAAGGCGGCGGCGAAGCCCGTTGCGCCGCCGGCGCCGGTCATGTGCGAGGTGTGCAACAACACGGTCTTCAGCAGCATCCAGGAGGCGGCGCAGCACTACAACAGCTCTTCGCACATCAAGGCCTTCAAGAAGGACAAGAAGGCCAAGGCCAAGGCGGCGGCGGCGGCGGTGGCGGAGGAGGACGAAGACGAGGAGGAGGAGGAGGACGAGTAAGGTCAAGGGAAGAGTGACTCGCAACGACAGTGCAGCGTAACGGCAGGGTTCATCAGCAGCCATCGTTAAGGGAGCGAGTAGGGTACAGAGTGTAAAGCGTAAACGTCACAGCGGTCACATCGTTCCCTCGAAGAAGAAGGGGTCGAGCTTCTCATGGCGCGGCCTCTTCCCACTCCTTGCGGCAGCCTGCTGGAGGTGATGAAAGGTATGCATGCCTCCACCACTGAGCGCAGGGGGTGGTGGGGGAGGCGCGAGAGGTGGTGGCTGAAAGGCCGGCATTGTAGGTACAGGTAGAGCAGGAGGGAGTGTGGTGGGCGGGTTTGCCTTCAGGTAAGCTGCTGGATCAACCTTTGCCTCAAGGAATTTCTGCTGAAAGTGATCGTTCATGGGACCGGGAGGGAGAGTTTTGGCAAAGTCTAGGAGTTGCTTTACCCCATCCGGAAAAGACTTGACCTTGACAATGAGCTTGTCAACCACGGGAGTGGCAATCTTTACCATGGTATCTGTCATTTTGATACTAGCCTCGCCTTCGCCCCTTTTAATCCTCTCGAGCCACACTGGTTCGGTTTCGTGGTTGTGTTGCTCTTGAAAGGAACCTAGCTTGTAACCCAAGCGCTCGAGATAGTTTGCGGCTGTGTGGGAGGCTTGTGCTTTCGTCCACTGTGCCGACAGCTCTTCCTTCGTAGGAGGCCTTTTAGAGTACTGGCCTTGAGGCCCATAGACATCGATTCCATTTTCCTGTATCGTAATGAAAAGTTCATCTTCGTAGGTCATGGCGGGAAGCTGCATTTGGTAATCGTCTGCAAACGGATCGTCGCCAGAAACAAGCGGCGCGCCTATCTTCCTACAGAAGTCGTCCATGGCCGACTTGTATTTCGCAGGTCTAGAAGCTTGATGTGCGTCCATCTCCTGGATATGCTTCATGTTTTCTTCCATGAACTTTTCATTGTTAGCCTTATCGGTCGCCTCTTGGTCGTCATGGTCTTGTTTCCGAGCAATTACGCATGCATCCTGAAGGCTTGTATAGAAAGGCGCCAGTGTTGTATACCACTCGGTCGGTGCCTGTGGACCTACCTGGGTATTAATGGTTGCAGCTTTATTATAAAACTGATCTTCAGACCATGCAGGGAGTTGAGGCAAGGAAGCGAACAAAGGAGGCTTGTCCGCCCAGTGCTCGCGAAGATATAGCAAGAAAGGTACTTGGTAAACTTGTTCAATGTCCATGCGACGAAGGATTTCGTGGAGACTCAGGCTTGCACCCCTTCCACCGTTATCAAGGTGTGATGCAATAGCCTGCTTCATGTCTTTTAGTTCGTTGTATCTTGCTAAGGATGAATATGAATGTTGACTGCTCGTTAATATTGTTGTCCCCCCTCCCTCTAAACTCAAGCCATAATTAGAGTGTGGAAGTTGAGTCATTTTGTTTACGCAATCAATGAAGTCTGTAGGGTGGTTATCGCTGAAATAATCTTTTGTGTCATCGATCATTGCAGCCTTGAACTCCTCGACGTTCTCAATCTCCTCGTTTTGACGAGCTTGATTGAGCCGAGCGAATTCATTCTGTGCCCTCACATTGGGATCAAAGGCTTCTACAATGCTTGTTCCCACCGTGTTAACGACGCTATTAAATGCCTGTGTAATCTTTTCTGGGTGGTTGACGGCATCCAAGACGACGTCCTTCAATAGATTGAAGATGTCGCCAACGAGCTCTTTGAGTGCATTCAGGAAGTTCATGACGTTTCCCTTTCCACCAACAAAGTCAATGAGGGAGGCGAAGATATTGATCCACTTGACGATTTGAAGTTTCTCGAGGGCAGTAGCAGCGGCCACACCAGGAACGCCACCGAGGGGTAGATATTTGATGACTAGGTTCGTTGCTGGCACTCCATGCTGACGAAGACCATCGCCAATATTCCCGTTATTCCAGATCTTTGTAAGCTCGGTGAAGAGTTTCTTAAAATCGTCAATTGAGTCGACAGGGTGCATGAGAAGCCCACCAAATGCTTCTGCGGTGGTCCTCGCTCCACCCTTCATGCGCTTAGATTTCACAGGTTTTGGCACCTTGACTTTGGGCTTGCGAGCCTTTGGCATTGTATCTAGATGGTGTGAGAATGGGTGATTCTAACCAGACTTTAGTTGCTGGTGGTGTAGGGACAGCCTTCACAGTTATTCTGTTGGTCTTTTACAAGTTTGTCTTACCATTCCTGAACTTTGCTAATCATAGAAGGGTGCGGTCTGTTTGTTGTGGTAGATCGTGTACAAGCTCACTCGATGTGGAGGATACCACTCCTGTCCCGAAGCTTAGAAGCGGGGTCGCTAAGAAAGGCGGGGTTGTTGACGAAAAGGTTCACCCAGAAGACTCCGAATCAAAACACACAAGTCTCACCGTCAGCCGACCGTCATCTGACACGCGAGAACCCGTCGTCTGACAAACCGTCGTCATCCACGAGGAAAAAATGAGCTGGCAGGCAATGTCCAAGCCGCTGCCCGTGTCGTGGTCGGGCACGGTCAGCTTCAAGGTCATGAAGCCCGGTGAGCGCATCGGCTACATTGACACCACGCCGCCCAAGACCACCTTCAAGCTGACGGCTCCTGGTCTGTCGCCTTTAAGCGCCTTCCAGCCGCGCATGCCCTTTGAGTGCCCGACGCTGGCCAGCATCCACGCGGCCAACAAGCTGACGCTCTCGGTCAAGATGGACGAGCGGGTGTGGTCTAGCCTCAACGACCTGGACAACGAGTTCGACAAGTTCCTGCTTGACAACAGCGCCAAGCTCTTCGGGGCCGCCGAGGCTGACTACCTGCGCAAGAACCCAGGCGCCATCTCGCTCAAGCGCGCCAAGCGCCTGGCGCCCATCGACCCAGCGGGCCAGCCCATGTACGATTCGCGCCTCTCGCTGCGCATCAGCGGCCGCACCATGGAGGTCGAGTCGGTGCAGACGGCGGACGGCCCGCGTGGCTCGTACGTGACCAACGTGCTGTGGTCACCGCGCATCGACGCGCTGCCGGCCTCCGCCACGCGCTTCTCAAAGGTTACCGGCCGCACTGCCACTGACTTCCAGGGCAACAGCATGCCCATCGTGCGCGACACCATGCCTATCTTCGCGCTGGGCGACCTGGCCAAGGTTGGCTCGGGCCACGTGCGCTTCATCGGCCCTGGCGACATGGCTCCCAAGTGCCTCATCCACCACGCGCTCATCCGGCCTGCCTACTGGACTAACGTTGGCGGGGGCTTCATGATCACCCTGGCGCTGGACCATGTCATCTTCGAGAACGTCGAGGGCGACGAGCGCGGCGGCGCCGCAAGTGACCCGCACGGCCACACGCGCATGCTTCCCGACGGCTTTGCGCGCGACCCGCACGAGACCGGGAAGCCTTTCGAGGACATGGGTGGTCCCTCGACGGCGCAGCCCCCGCAGGCCAAGCGCCGCATTACGCTGACCAGCATCGTGCCCAACGTGCCTAGCGCGGCAAGCCTGGCGGCCGGCGAGGGATGGGACCTCGAGGCGGCTCCGGCATCGCGCGGCGTCACGGGCGGTTGCACCGAGAGCTCAAGCAGCATCGGCTCAAGCAGCTTCCGCGCCCTCTCGCGCTCAGCGACGGGTGCAGCGGGGAATTATGATGACGAGGAGTAGAAGTGCAAAGAAAGCCTTCACCGCAAATCGTTGTCGTGTTTAGGGTTATAGTCGAGAAAAGAGTAGACTCGCGCCATTGCCCACTGCTCCTTACTAAGCTTCATACTATATGGCGCAGCGACATTCTTCTTGAAAGACCCGCGCATCCTGACAGACGTAGGATTCGTATGGTAAGCTCCAATGCCACGATTGTAAACCTTCTGTAGAGTTGACCGTTTCACCCCTGAAATCGTGGCCAATTCTTTCAAATCGTATGGCCTGTCGGGTAGTCCTTTCATTCTTAAAAAGTGCTCCTTGTGTGTCATTGTGACGTAGTAACGATGAAGGTCTACCCTGCCAGTGACGGTAAGCATAAGTGGACTGCTGAGTTTAAAAGTGGGAAGACAACATCCTTCGGAGCAAAAGGGATGGATGATTTCACACTAACAAAGGATAAGATACAGAGGTCTCGCTACCGTGAGCGTCATAAGAAGGATCTCGCAACACGTAACCCCGAAAAACCCGGGTTTCTCTCCTACTATTTGCTTTGGGGTGACTCTCCGTCTCTGTCAAAAAACGTAAAGGCATACGAGCGTAAGTTCAAAGTCTAAGGACTTTACATTTTTAGTAAGAAAGCCTTTTGTGTCATTCTATAAACGGCAATAATGGCCGATGACGAGAAAGAGTCAGAGGATACGAAAGAGAGCCTTCAGGAACAGTCTGAAAATCTACGTCAGCAAATTGAAGAGGGTGAAAAGCTTCAGTTTAGTATAGACGAAAACATCGCGAGGCTTCGAGCGATGCCACAGAATGGCCCTAGGGCCGCTGTTATTCAAAGGACACTGAAGGACTTCGAGGCTCGATATGATGAGGTTGAGAAGCAGCTCAACGAATTGCGAGCAGAGTTTGAAATGATCGAGACTCGTCTCGACAACCATGAGTATGTTGGAGGAGATGCTGAGGCCGACGAGGAAGATGAAGGTGGCGAAGGTGCCTTTATTGGCGAGGGTCCAGTTGCGAGAAGCATGCAAGAGCATGTCGACGTATACAACAATCTTGGCAGTGATGCTGCTGCTGGTGGTGGCGGTGGCGGAGGTGGTGGCGGCGCAGCCCTGCCAAACTTTTACCTGGCGGCCGAACAAGCCGAGGATGCCGCTCCCTACGTAAGCTCTCCACCGAAAAAGAGACATAGGACAGAAAACAATGCATCTGCTGCTGCACCAGCCGCCGCCGCCGCTGCCGCATCTCCCGAGCCAAGTGATCCAGCTCTCAGCAGCGCAGCAAGGGGTAAGGGCAAATTCCACGTCCATCACCCGTTTGCCCTCATTGCTCGCCGTAGACAGATGACGGGACAGTCAGCGCCTATCTTTCAAAGGCTTGATCCCGCTTTCTTCGTCAAGCAGCCGGGTTCTAACTCTGCCAGTGGCTCTGAGTCTGATTCTGACGGTGGAAAAATGAGTGGAATGAATAGGCGGTATGGTCCTTCGATTCGAAAAATGAGAGGCGGAACTAATTCTGTCTACCACAGATACACGGAAGTATTTGTACACTTTTCGCCTTATGGACATCCAATGCAGCTTCAGAAGGATAGACCCATTTGGCTAACAAGGTACCCTGAATTTGGCGGCACAGGACATAGAGGCGAGGTCTTTGCTCATTTTTTTAAGCTAAAAGAAAATGCAAAGCTCTTTGTGCTCGCAGGACCAGGCGGTAAGTACACTCAAAGTGTTCACAACGATCTTAAAGATCTTGTCCAGCAAATCGAAACCGACGATGAACGTAAACAACTGATCTGGGAAGAATATGCTGATTTTATAAGCCAAGGTGCAATGTTAAGAAAGGCAGGGGGGGAGTGGAGTCAGGGAATGGGCTATGATAGAGACTTGATTGAAGTCTTAAAACCAATTCTCGTACCAAATCATTACGACGGATTTGTACGTGACATTGGCCATGATACAACCGAGATTATTCTTTTTGACCAAACAATCCTTCAAGAGGTGGAGAAGTCAGCAGGTATGTTTCTTCCAGCGAAAGCACACAGAAAACTCCTGTCGCCAATTGAGGGGGGTGTAGCGGCGGGTGGTGGTCCTGCTGCTGAGGCAGCACCTGTGGCAGCATCAGCACAAGCGGCGGCGGGTGGTGGTCCTGCTGCTGAGGCAGCACCTGTGGCAGCATCAGCACAAGCGGCGGCGGGTGGTGGTCCTGCAGTTTGAGTTAACAGTGTTTAGCCTTTTTCCACGCCATTACGCTCCTCCTAAACTGACTACCCTCGCTTTCACTAGAACTACTCGAATCCGATTCAGATGACCCCCCTCCTCTTGCCGTCATTATTCTATAGTTCGTATGCCCCTGTGCTTGACCAGACGCAATGAGTTTACGCAAATACGAAGACCTTTGATTAAATGCCATGCGTCCTCCCTCCATTTTGTGATGTGAGACTGGCGGTGCCTCCATTCGCGCCTCTGCGAGCTCTTTTCTGGCATCGATCTCAACGCGTGGGCGGTTGTGTTGATCGGGATTAGGAGGTTTGATTTCAATGTGATGGTTTGCCTTAATTGCCTTGTAAGTCCTAAAGCGCCTAGAAATAGCCTGTTGAAGAACAGACTTTATGCGCTGAACACTGGCGTCGCTCAAAGGACCACGAGGCCCCATCAATAAAGGGTTGCCGTCTGTCTTTCGAACCTCACCCTTAGGTCCGAAATACTTCCCGTAGAGCTTTCGTGTATGCATTAAAGCAGCAAACGCCTCGCGCTCTGTAAAGATCCGAGGGTCAGCCATACTTACTACAAAAGGAAGGATGTCGTTCTATAGTGGGATATCTTCAGCTCGATATGCACTTGCGACAAGGAAGCCTGTCCTCGGGTATGTTCGAACTGGCCCATCTGTCTTTACGCAAGCTTCGCCTACGGGTAATCCTAACGACGCGTTCCACGCCCAGTACCCGAAAACAGCTTTAAGTGCTACAATCGGCAGCGACCCGCCTGTGCTTCAATTCCTTACGTTTTCGTGGGTCGGTGGACAGGGAACGCTCTCCTCCCAACCGACATGGACGTGGAAGTCAACGAGCGCCAAAGCTTCATCGATAACGTATAACATTTATAGGCTAAATACAAATGTATTTTCGGGCGGCTATGTTAGCATTGCAAGTGGGACTCTTGCAGGAACCGTGACAACCATTGGCACATCAGCCACGACAGCGACTGGGTATTGCTTCATGCTTGTCTTGGTAGCGTCTAACGCCGGCGGCAGAGCAACGTTTAGCTCTGACGCAGTGTACAACTCAGATGCAACTGCTACATTGAGTTCATTTTCGTGGGTTGGTGGCATCGGGACGCTGACTGCCCAGCCAACTTGGATCTGGACTACTGCAAGCACAAGCTCTCCGGTTTCTGTGCCCGACACACTGACTTACCAGCTCTATGCAGACGCAAGCGCTACGCCAACGACTCTCATCCTTTCGGGTTCGCTTACAGCTGGCTACGGTAACACCCCGGCTACAACTTTATCATTTACAGGTGCAACGTTGCTGAACAAGTACTACAAGTTTAACCTCTACTGTAACGGGACCTTGAGCTTCACGAACACGCAACAGAACCTGTCAAGCTTGACGGTTCCCAGGCTTTCGCTTTCATCCTTTATTTGGGCTGGAGGCCAGGGTACTAATACGGCAACCCCCAAATGGACCTGGACAAATTTGGGCGGCGCAGCAGACAGCATCACTGCTTCCATTTATGGCGACGCCTCGGCGACCCCTACAACGCTACTCACCACTTTGTCTGGCGATAACACGCTGCTTACTCTTGGATACCTCGGAGCAACGGTCGGCAACTACTACTATAAGATCATCGTCAACGCGAGCAACGGAATCGGGAGTTCCGCCCCGATTACAGACACTGAACAGAACATACAGGTTGCACCCACTGCTGCGCTCTCGAGCTTCACATTTGACGGCACCCAGGGAGGCACCACATCGTACCCTCACTGGTATTGGTCTTATGGCGGCGGTCCTATTGACACGTATGCATGGACTGTGTATGGCGATGCTTCTTCTACTCCCACTACAGTTTTGGCGTCAGGGACATCATCAATCACAGATTACCAGTATGTGGGAGCTACAATTGGAGGCTACTATTACAAGCTTTCAGTAGCTGCTACAAATGTAACAGGCAGTGGAAGCTTTACCGACACAAGACTTAACCTAAACGCTCCTGGTGTCTCCATTACAGCTTCTGGGATAGGAACTGGAACTGCCGCTGCTCCTTATGTCACAGCCTTTACGAACTATGGTGCAGCGTATGCGCCAGCAAGTCTAGCTTTTAAGCTATATGTGAGCAAGGCCTCTGTAGACCCTGGCACAGCACCAACCGGGTATAATTTGGTTGTGACGTCGACCATTACCCCTAGCGGAAGCGATTCCTATACGTATTCGGGCACAACAGTCATAGGAAAGTATTACCGCTACATATGCACGGCAACAAACGCTGCTGGTTCAACCTCAAGTCAGACAGTCTCCTTCCTGTGTGCTGCGGCATAATGCTTCGAATTCGCGTCCCACAAGATGGGTTTGTTGAAATAGCGGAAGAGGCCGACGTTGAGGGGACTTTTGACGAAAGCCTGATGGCTATTTTAAGGCTTCTCCGGCGGGCCGCGAGAGAGCGCGACACAAAAAAGACACATCTCCTCACTGTTTCGTTGCACGCATTCCTCTACTACAAAGGTGGAAACTATGCCATTCCTACTCAGACTCAGCAACGTGGCGCACAATCTTCGGTGGCTCCGGCACAGCAGACAGTGCCTCCTCCTCCTCTGCATGGTACTGAGCAGCAACCTTCGGGTTAAACTCATACTCGTCTCGGACCTTCAGCCACGCAGTCATCATACAGGAAATGTCGGACAGCTCATCACAGAGAGTTTTAGGGGCAAGACAAAAGCCATCACGGACAATCCAAAAGACCCATCCAGCCTTGTCAAAGACATCCCTACGCAGAGCCATGTCCGTTGTAAGCGAGGACTCCAGCACACCACGTCGCCTCTTGTCGATGATAAAGCGGAACTGCCATGGCATGTGACGCGCGCTAACATTTTGAAGGGGGGCACAAAGATAGGAAAATGACTGGAGGAAAACCGTGTGCGGTGGGAAGCTATTCGGGTCATCGAGGCCATCTAGGTGAAAGCGAACGTAGGGCAGGGCAATGACCTTGTCAAGAAACTGCTCTGTCAGCTTTGGCAGCATGTACTGCACCCAAAACTTACGACGATCGTCTTCGTTTTGGACTTCGTTGTGGATCTCAACACGCTGGTGAGCATTGACGAGGCCGATAAAATGGTTCGCCGTCGCGATCTCAGCACCGACGTTGAATGACATCTTTGCCTTGTCAGACGACGAACAAGAGGCAAATTGATCGAGTCGGGTTGTGACTTTTGTGCAATCAATCTTCTGCCCCGCCCTTCACCCCCTCCGCATCCAACGGAGGCATTTGGTTAAACATGGCCTCCTCGAGGCACTCCATAATACACATGCTGATTGGACTCACGTCGCTCTGGTTCGACCGGGCATTAGCCCGGTCCGACCCTCGCCATCCCGGCGCGACGCTCCGCCAAAAGCGAATGGTGTAATGAAGGAAAAAGTTCGCAGTATTAGGAGTACCGATCACAGGAGCCACAAAGACCCTAGGATCCATCTTGTTCTCCTGGTCGCGGGCATTCATGATCTCGGTCATACGAATGAAAAAGACAGCCTGAGACTCGGAGCAGTTCTTTAGCTCCGGATGGTCCCTCATAAGAATCGCCTCGCTCAGGGCAAGCTGCCAATCCGTGTCCTTCTCGTGGAAGCAACTAGCGTCGATGTCCTTCAGCTTTTTCGCAAGCAGTAACACTGCATCGGAGACGATGGCACGCATCGCCTTGACGTCTGCCTCCTTAGGCTCCATGAGCTCAATGGCTGACATGTCAACCGACGTGTCCTGACTGTAGCGATGAGTGTGTTTGTGGATTATGAGTCTTAGAGTTTTGAATCGAAGTGAAGTAGTATTTAGCGCCGGGCGTCCGTCCGTTGTCTTAGGTTCACTTCGATTCGGCCAGCCGCCCGTTGGCCGCCCTGGCCGGCCGTGGCGGGCTTGTGGCTCAGCC
>Ga0136641_1000159_pt1 | contig 28666 bp, 25 predicted proteins | sample EliLak1302023Y_FD_115312 | JGI IMG/M metagenome (GOLD analysis project Ga0136641, IMG submission 115312) | Freshwater microbial communities from Elizabeth Lake, Yosemite National Park, California, USA - 13020-23Y | ecosystem: Environmental > Aquatic > Freshwater > Lake ...
CCGAACTTCGGATGAACCCCCGGACCCTCGCCTTGCGATGTCCGAAAACCACTGCAGGCCATGAACACCGCTGAGGCCAAACGCGTCCTCGAGACCGCACTGATTTGCGCGTCGGGGCCGCTGCCTTTGCCGGAAATGAAAGCCCTCTTCGATGGCGAACTCGGCAACGACACGCTGCGCCGGCTGGTCGACGAGCTGTGCGTCGACTGGCAAGGCCGTGGTGTCGAACTGGTGGCGCTGGCCAGCGGCTGGCGTTTCCAGAGCCGGCCCGAGCTGCGCGTCTACCTCGACCGCCTGCACCCGGAAAAGCCGCCGCGCTACTCGCGCGCCGCGATGGAGACGCTGGCCATCGTGGCCTACCGGCAGCCGGTGACGCGGGGCGACATCGAAGACATCCGCGGCGTCACCGTCAGCAGCCAGATCGTCAAGCAACTGGAAGACCGGGGCTGGATCGACGCCATCGGCTACCGCGAGGCGCCGGGTCGGCCGGCGCTGTACGCCACCACCAAGCAATTCCTCGACGACCTGGGTTTGTCCAGCCTCGACCAACTGCCACCGATATCGGGCACCAGCGAAGTCGCCCTCTCGGCGCGGGCGCTGCAAGCGCTGGAGGCCGCCCCGCCGCTGATCGACGACGGACAGGGCAGCCTGCCGCTGGAGGTCGCGCTTCAGGCCGAAGTCGATGAACCCGCGACCCCCTTCCCGTCGACCGCTGTCGATTTCCCCGACCTTTCCACCTCAACCCCACCCACTGCCTCCACGAATGAACCCTTCTGAAGCCGAACCCCTGCCGTCGGACAACTCGGCTTCCGACAGCGACGCCCCAGCGCAGCCTGAAAAGCCCAAGCGCAAGCGGGCGCCGCGCAAGACGGCCGCTGTCGTCGAGGGCGCTGCGACCCCCGGGGATGCCCCTGAGAGCGCACCGGCCGCACCGCAGCCGTCCGCAGCGCCCGACGCCGTCAGCGACGAGGCGGCTGCCGCGCCAGCGCCCAGGCGCCGGCGTGCGGTCCGTGCCGAGCTGGCTGCGGCCGACGAGGGGACTGCTGCTGCCCGGCCGAGGGTGCCCGACAGTGAGCCGGCCGCGCCAGTCGCGAGCGCCGAAGCCGGCGCCCAGGGCGATCAGGACGACCATGGCAGCCGTGCTGCCGGCGCCGACCGCGACGCGGGCGAGGGCGCCGAAGCTGGCGACCAGGGCGGTGGCGGCGACGGTGCAGCCGGCGTCGAGCCGGCTGCGGGCAGCCGCCGCAGCCGCAACCGCCGGCGCGGCCGTCGCGGTGGCGAGCGCGGCCGGGACGGCGTCGCCGATGGCGCGCCGGGCGACCCGGCCGCCGCAGCCGTCGATGGCGCGCCGGCCGTGCCGGCACCGCGTGCCGCAGCGCCCGTCGTCGAGGAAGTCTTTGCGCAGGTCCTGTCGGGCGAATTCGACGTCGAGCCGGGCCTGGATGTCGAGGCGGTGGTCGAGGGCGAGAGCGATTTCGAAGGCGAAGCCGAAGCCGCTGCCGGGCTCGAAGCCCAGGCCGCACCGAAGCGCGTGCTGGCGGCCGAGGCCGATGCACCCAAGCTGCACAAGGTGCTGGCGCAGTCGGGTGCGGGCTCGCGGCGCGACCTCGAGCAGATGATCGCCGAGGGCCGGGTCACGGTGAACGAGGAAGTCGCCCACACCGGGCAGCGCATCTCCTTCGGCGACCGCATCCACATCGACGGCAAGCCGGTGCGCTACCGCATCGCGCCGCCGCCGGCGCGGGTGCTGGCCTATCACAAGCCGGCCGGTGAAGTCGTCACCCACGACGACCCGCAGCAGCGCCCGACTGTCTTCCGCCGCCTGCCGCGTCTGGCGCAGGGCAAATGGCAGTCGGTGGGTCGTCTCGACCTGAACACCGAAGGCCTGCTGCTGTTCACCAACTCCGGCGAACTGGCCAACCAACTGATGCACCCGCGTTTTGGCGTGGAACGCGAGTACGCGGTGCGCTCGCTGGGCGTGCTGCAGCAAGACGCCAAGGCGCGCCTGCTGGCTGGCGTGGAAATCGACGGCCAGACCGCGGGCTTCAAGAGCATCGAAGATGGCGGCGGCGAAGGGGTCAACCACTGGTACCGCGTCGTGATCACCGAAGGTCGCAACCGCGAGGTCCGCCGCCTGTTCGAGGCCGTGGGCCATGCCGTCAGCCGGCTGATCCGCATCCGCTACGGCTCGGTCGTGCTGCCGCGCGGCCTGAAGCGTGGCGCCTGGGTCGATCTGGACGATTTCGACCTGCGCAACCTGCGCCGCCTGGCCAACCCGCCGCGCCCTGAAGGCGTTCAGGCCGGGCCTGCGGCGCCCCGCGAGCAAGGCCCAGCCGCTGACGGTCCCGGCAAGCGCAGCCGGAACCGCCGCGGTGGCAAGCGGCGTGGTGACGAAGCGGATCGGGGCCCTCGGCCCGACCGCATCGACGGCCCGCCGCGCGCCGATCCAGCGCCGCGCGGCGACCGGCCGCCACGGCCCGAGCGCCAGGACCGCCCGCAGCAGGCCGAGCGCAGCGACCGGCATGACGCCGGCCCGCGTCCGCCGCGCGGCCCCCGTCAGCCGCGCGATCCGCGTGAACCACGCGGCCCGCGTCCTGAGGCCGGCGAAGGCGGCGCCATTCCCAACCCGCTGCAGCAGACCTTCGACAAGCGAGCCATCCAGCAAGAACGTGCACTGCGCCGCGACATGCCCGAAGACGGGCCCATCCCCAACCCGCTGCAGCAGACCTACGACAAGCGGGCGCTGCAGCGTGACCGCATGGTGCAACGCGACATCCCGGAAGACGGGCCGATACCCAACCCCTTGCAGCAGACCTACGACAAGCGCTTTGCCCCAGGCACGACCGGCCCCAAGCGCGGCAAGCCGGGTGGCGGCCCAGGCGGCGGCAACCGCAACAGCGGTGGCCGCAACGGCCGCGCCACGACCAAGAAGTCGGGCGGCGCTGCGGGTGACCCGCAGCGCGTGCCCGACCCCATGCAGACGGCCATCGGCTTTATCGGTGGCGACGCTTTCCACCGCAAGAACAGTGGTGGCGGTGGCGGCCGTGGCGGGCCGCGCCGCAGTGGCGGCGGCGGCAATGCCGGCGGTGGCAATCGTGGCGGCCCGCGCGGCGGCGGCGGCGGCGGCAACCGCGGCCCGCGCTGATCGCCTTCCCATTCATCACCCCAGACGACTTCGCAAGCTAGAATCAAAAGCTTTGCCAAGTCCTTGATTCAGGAGAACTTTTCATGGCTGACATTTCCAAACTCGAACGTACCCTTTCGATCATCAAACCCGACGCCGTCGCCAAGAACGTGATCGGTCAGATCTACTCGCGCTTCGAAGGCGCCGGCCTGAAGGTCATCGCCGCCCGCATGGCCCACCTGTCGCGCGGTGAGGCCGAGGCCTTCTACGCCGTGCACAAGGCGCGTCCTTTCTTCAACGACCTGGTGAACTTCATGATCTCCGGGCCGGTGATGATCCAGGCGCTGGAAGGCGAGGGCGCGATCCTGAAGAACCGTGACCTGATGGGCGCCACCGACCCGAAGAAGGCCGATAAAGGCACCATCCGCGCCGACTTCGCCGACAGCATCGACGCCAATGCGGTGCACGGATCCGACGCCGCGGAAACCGCTGCGGCCGAGATCGCCTTCTTCTTCCCGGGCATGAACGTCTACTCGCGTTGAGTCGGGCGTGACCGTCAATCTTCTCGACTTCGACCTCGAGGGTTTGACGGCCTTCTGCGCGGGCCTGGGCGAAAAGCGCTTCCGCGCCGTCCAGCTCTACCGCTGGATCCACCAGAAAGGCGAGGCCGACTTCGAGCAGATGTCGGATCTGGCCAAGTCCCTGCGCGGCAAATTGGCGGGCGTGGCCCAGGTGTCGGCGCCAGCTCTGATCAGCGAACACATCTCGGCCGACGGCACGGTGAAGTGGCTGTTCGACGTCGGTGACAGCAACGCGGTCGAAACCGTCTACATCCCCGAAGCCGAGCGTGGCACCCTGTGCGTCTCGTCGCAGGCCGGCTGCGCCGTGGGTTGCCGCTTCTGCTCGACCGGCCATCAGGGCTTCAGCCGCAACCTGCGCACCAGCGAGATCACCGGCCAGCTGTGGTTTGCCGAGCACCGGCTGCGCCAGTCGCTGACCCTGCCGGAAGGCCAGCGCGCCATCGACAACGTCGTGATGATGGGCATGGGCGAGCCGCTGCAGAACTACGACGCGCTGCTGCCCGCACTGCGCACCATGCTGGACGACCACGCTTACGGGCTGTCGCGGCGGCGGGTCACGGTGTCGACCTCGGGCGTGGTGCCCATGATCGACCGCCTGCGTGCGGATTGCCCGGTGGCGCTGGCGGTGTCCCTGCATGCCGGGGCCGACAGCCTGCGCGACGGCCTGGTGCCCTTGAACCGCAAATACCCCATCGCCGAGTTGATGGCCGCCTGCCTGCGCTACCTGGAGGCAGCACCGCGCGACTTCATCACGCTGGAATACTGCATGCTGGACGGCGTGAACGACAGCCCCGAACAGGCCGCCGAACTGGTGCAGCTGGTGCGCCGTCACCACCTGTCGTGCAAGTTCAACCTGATCCCCTTCAACCCCTTCCCGGCCTCGGGCCTGCTGCGTTCGCCGCAGGGCCGGGTGCAGGCCTTCGCCCGCGTGCTGCTGGACGCCGGCATCGTCACCACGGTGCGCAAGACGCGCGGTGACGACATCGACGCGGCCTGCGGCCAACTCGCTGGGGAAGTTCAGGACCGCACCAACGCCCGCGAGCGCCTGGCCCGCCAGCGCACGGTGATTCCGATCGCGACGTCCGCCGCCGTGCCGGGAGGCGCCCGATGAGCGGCCGCAGGTGGCGCTGGCCGGTGCCGGCGCTGGCCGGCTGGCTGTTGCTGTCGGCCTGCGCCAGCCCAACGCCGCTGCCCGCCGATCGCGAGCCGCGAGCGGCTTCAGACCAGACCGACCCCGAGCGGCGGGCCCGCGTGCGCCTGGAATTGGCCGGCCTGTACCTGGCGCGCGGCCAGAACAGCACAGCGCTCGACGAGGTCAAGCGCGCCATCGCCGCCAAGCCGGACATCGCCGAGGCCTACAGCCTGCGCGGCCTGGTCTACGCCAGCATGGGCGAACCCGCTCTGGCCGAAGAAAGCTTCCAGCGCGCGCTGCAACTGGCGCCGCGCGACGGCGACGCCATGCACAACTTTGGCTGGTTCCTGTGCCAGCGGCAGCGTTTTGGCGAAGCCGACGCGCAGTTCAGCAGCGCGCTGCAACAGACGCAATACCGCGAGGCCGTGCGCACGCTGCTGGCGCAAGGCGTCTGCCAGGCGCGCGCCGGGCGCTGGGCCGATGCCGAGCGCAGCCTGTCGCGCTCCTACGAGCTCGACCCGTCCAACCCGGTGACGGCCTACAACCTCAGCGAGGTGCTGATGCGCCGCGGCGAATTCGACCGCGCGCGCTTCTACGTCGGCCGCATCAACGCGGTGCCCGAACTGACGACGGCGCAAAGCCTGTGGTTGGCGGTGCGCATCGAGCGCAAGCTGGGCAACCAGCAGGCGGTGCAAGACCAGGGCCGCAGGCTGCTGGACCGCTATCCGCAGTCCGAAGAGGCTGCCCGATTCGAGCGCGGACGCTTCGATGAGTGACCTGTCCTTCGAGACTCGCAGCCCGGGTGAGATGCTGCGCACCGCGCGCGAGCAGCAGGGCTTGCACCTCGCCGAGCTGGCGGCGGCCATCAAGGTGACGCCCCGCAAACTCGAGGCCCTGGAAGCCGACCGCTGGGACGAATTGCCCGGCTCCACCTTCGTGCGCGCCTTGGCGCAGACCGTGTGCCGGACGCTGAAGATCGATGCCGCGCCGGTGCTGGCCTTGATGCCACCGCCCGGGGGCTTGGGGCTGGAGCCCGTCGGTGGCGGCCTGAATGCCCCTTTCCGTGATCGACCGGGCCGCGACGTGCCAAGCCTGGCCCTCGGCGCCATGCGCCCGATGGTGCTGGCTGCGGCGGTGTTGTTGCTGGCGGCGCTGGCGCTGATCTGGGTGCCGGAGCGCTATGGGCCGCGTGCTCTCTTCAGCCCGTCAGCCGTACCGGCATCGGCATCGAGCTCGGTGGCCTCGGCACCAGCCGCCTCGGCGGCCGTACTTGCCGCTGCCGCGCAGGCTGCGAGCACGGCCGAAGGGCTGGGCCCCGGCGCTGCACCGGGCGCAGGCCTGTTCCCGCCGGCCGATGCCGTGCCGGTGCTCGCTGCGGAGCCAGCGGCCGCGGAAACTGGCCCGGCGACGGCGACGGCGACGGCGACGGCGACGGCGACGTCGACGGCGACCGCGCCCGCGCCCGCAGCGCCGCCGGCCCCGGCGGCCGCCAGCACCGCGCGGGCGACCGCCCCCGGTTTGCCTGGCATGTTGCAGGTGCAGACCGTGGGCGCCTCGTGGATCGAGGCGCACGACGGCAGCGGCCGGGTCCTGCTGTCGCGCAAGGTCCAGGCCGGTGAACGCATCGGCCTGGATGGCAGCACGCCGCTGCGCCTGGTCATCGGCAATGCCGCCGTCACCCGGCTCGAGTTTCGCGGCCTGCCTGTCGATCTGGCGCCCAGCACCCGCGACAATGTGGCCCGCATCGAGTTGAAGTGACGCCCCCGCAGGCGCGAACCCGATGCGCCATCACAGCAAGGTAAGGCCATGAACGAACCGCAAGCGTTAGCCATCATTGAAGCTGCAGCCCCCGCGCTGCGCCATACGCGGCAAGCCCGTGTGGCCTGGGGCGACCATGTCGTCACCATCGGCGGCGGTGCGCCGGTGCGCGTGCAGAGCATGACCAACACCGACACCGTGGACGCCATCGGCACGGCCATCCAGTGCAAGGAACTGGCGCTGGCCGGCAGTGAACTGGTGCGCATCACCGTCAACACGCCCGAAGCCGCCGAAGCAGTGCCGCACATCCGCGAACAACTCGACCGCATGGGCGTGAACGTGCCGCTGGTCGGCGACTTCCACTACAACGGACACCGCCTGCTGACCGATTACCCGGCCATGGCGCAAGCGCTGTCCAAGTACCGCATCAACCCGGGCAACGTCGGCAAGGGCGACAAGCGCGACCGCCAGTTCGCCATGATGGTCGAAGCCGCCGCGCGCTACGACAAGGTGGTGCGCATCGGCGTGAACTGGGGCAGCCTGGACCAGGAACTGCTGGCCGACCTGATGGACCAGAACGCCCGCCGGCCGCAGCCCGTGGACGCCAAGCAGGTGATGTACCAGGCGCTGGTGCAGTCGGCGCTGACCTCGGCCGACGTGGCGCGCGAACTCGGGCTGAACCCCGACAACATCATCATCAGCTGCAAGGTCAGCGGTGTGCAGGACCTGATCTCGGTCTACCGTGCGCTGGCCCGCCGTTGCGACTACGCCTTGCATCTGGGCCTGACCGAAGCCGGCATGGGCACCAAGGGCGCGGTGGCCAGCGCCACGGCGCTGGGTGTGCTGCTGCAGGAAGGCATCGGCGACACCATCCGCGTCAGCCTGACGCCGCAGCCCGGCGAGGCGCGCACCCAGGAGGTGGTGGTGGCTTTGGAAATCCTGCAAAGCCTGGGGCTGCGCAGCTTCAACCCCAGTGTCACGGCCTGCCCCGGCTGTGGCCGCACCACCAGCACCACCTTCCAGGAATTGACCAAGCAGATCGACGACTTCCTGCGCGCGCAAATGCCGGTGTGGAAGACCAGATACCCCGGCGTCGAAGGCCTGAAGGTGGCCGTGATGGGCTGCATCGTCAATGGCCCGGGCGAAAGCAAGCACGCCGACATCGGCATCAGCCTGCCCGGCACCGGCGAAGCACCGGCCGCGCCAGTGTTCATCGATGGCGTCAAGGCGCTGACGCTGCGCGGCGAGCACATCGCCACCGAGTTCCACCAGCTCGTCGAGCGCTATATCGAAAAGCGCTTCGGATCGGCCGTCGCCGCAGACTGACGCTGCCGGCACGCCGTACCGCGCCCGTCACGCGGCGCCACATCCCGTGGCCCGCTGTGGTCCCTTTCCCTGCTCACAGCCCCGACACTGCCCCATGTCCGAAAACAAGCCCGCCGCCCCGGCGACTGCCAAGCCGCTGAACGCGCCGAACAGCCGAACACCGCTGGTCGCCGTGAAGGGCATGAACGACATCCTGCCGCCCGATTCGGCGCGCTGGGAGTGGTTCGAAGACACGGTTCGCGCCTTGATGCGCCGCTACGGCTACCTGAACGTGCGCACGCCCATCGTCGAGCCCACGCCGCTGTTTGTTCGCGGCCTGGGTGAAGTGACCGACATCGTCGAGAAGGAGATGTATTCCTTCATCGACAGCATGAACGGCGACGCGCTGACGCTGCGCCCCGAAGGCACGGCCGGCGTGGTGCGTGCGGCGGTCGAGCATTCCATGCTCTATGACGGCGGCAAGCGGCTGTACTACATCGGCCCGATGTTCCGCCACGAACGCCCGCAGCGCGGGCGCTACCGTCAATTCCACCAGGTGGGCGTCGAGGCACTGGGTTTCGGCGGGCCCGATGTCGATGCTGAAGTCATCCTGATGTGCCGCAGCCTGTGGCGCGACCTGGGCTTGACCGATGTGCGCCTGGACATCAACTGCCTGGGCCAGAGTGACGAGCGCAAGGCCCACCGCGCGGCCTTGATCGCCCACCTGGAACAGCACCAGGACGCGATGGACGCCGAGGCGAAATCGCGCCTCTACAGCAACCCCCTGCGCATCCTGGACAGCAAGAACCCGGCGCTGCAAGCGGTGGTCGAGGCCGCGCCCAAGCTGATGGACTTCCTGGGCGAGGCCTCGCTCAAGCACTTCGATGGCGCTTGTAAGGTGCTGGCCGCCGCCGGCCAGGCCTACCGCGTCAACCACCGCCTGGTGCGCGGTATGGACTACTACTGCCTGACCGTCTTCGAATGGGTCACCGACCGCCTGGGCGCCCAGGGCACGGTCTGCGGCGGTGGCCGCTACGACGGCCTGTCCGAGCTGATCGGTGGCAAGCCCGCACCGGGCATCGGTTGGGGCATGGGCATCGAGCGCGTGCTGGACCTGCTGCAGCAATCGGGCGTGGCCGCGCCGGTCGTCGTGCCCGATGTCTATGTCATCGTGCCCTCGCTGGACGCCCTGCCGGTCGCGATGCAGGTGACCGAGACCTTGCGCGCGGCCGGTGTCGCCGTGCTGATGCATGCCGCCGGCCGGGAAGCCTGGGGCAGCATGAAATCGCAGTTCAAGAAGGCCGATGCCAGCGGCGCCCGCCACGCCCTGGTCTTCGGCGCCGACGAGCTGGCGCGTGGCGAAGTGGCGCTCAAGCCGCTGCGCGACGCCGCCGCCAGCCAGACCACCCGCGCCATCGCCGAGGCCGCACGCTGGGCGCCCGAACTGCGCACCGCATAATCGCGCACTTTTTTCCCGAACACGCTGAACCTGCACCGACCTCGACCCATGGCCACACAACTCGACCTGCAAGAGCAGGAACAACTCGACGCGCTCAAGGCGTTCTGGAACAAGCAGGGCAACCTGATCACCTGGGCGCTGATCCTGGTGCTGGGCGGTTTCGCGGCCTGGAACGGCTGGCAGTACTGGCAGCGCGAGCAGGCGCAGAAAGCCGGCGCGCTGTTCGAGGAACTGGACCGCGCTGCCGGGATGGGCGACGCCGACAAGGTCACCCGGGTCTTCGCCGACCTCAAGGAGCGCAACCCCGGAACGGCCTACGCCCAGCAGGGCGGCTTGCTGGCCGCCAAGGTGCAGGTGGCCAAGGGCCAGATCGACGCGGCCAAGGCCAGCCTGAGCTGGGTGGCCGACAACGCGGTCGAAGACGAAGCCCGCCAACTCGCGCGCCTGCGCCTGGCTGGGGTGCAAGCCGATGCCCGGCAATACCCGGAAGCGCTGAAGACGCTGGACGCCGTGAAGGGCGAGGGCTTCGAGGCCCTGGCCGCCGACCGCCGTGGCGACGTGCTGATGGCACAGGGCCAGGCAGCCCCAGCGCTGGCGGCCTACCAGATGGCCTGGAAGGCCCTGGGCGAGAAGGTCGAATACCGCCGCCTCATCGATGCCAAGCTGACCGCGCTGGGCGCGTCGCCGACCGCTGCCGAAGCGGCCCCTGCGACGGCTTCGGCGGCTTCAGCGGGCGCTTCGGGGGCCGCCAAGTGATGATGGCGCGCGCCGTGACCGCCCGCCTGTGGCAGGTCTCGCTGGCGGCGGCACTGCTCGGTCTGGTAGCCTGTGCGGCCGACAAGCCCAAGCCCACGCCCCTGCAGCCGCTGACGCCCCAGATCGCGGGGCGCCAGGTCTGGAACGCCAGCATCGGCAGCATCGGCTACCCCATGCTCGCGGCGGTGCGCAACGGCCTGTTGTTTGTCGCTTCAGGGAATGGCGATGTGCGTGCGCTGCAGGCCGAAACCGGCGTCGAAGCCTGGCGTGCCAGCGCCGGCAGCGCCATCTCCGCCGGTGTCGGCAGCGATGGCCGCTACACCAGCGTCGTGACGCGCGGCAACGAGGTCGTCACCTTCGAAGCCGGTCGCGAGGTCTGGCGCAAGCGCGTGCCGTCCAGCGTCGTGACGCCGCCGCTGGTGGCGGGCGAGCGTGTCTTCGTGATGGGCGTGGACCGCGCCGTGCACGCCTTCGACGCTGTCGATGGCCGCCGCCTGTGGTCACTCAGCCGCCCGGGCGATGCACTGACGCTGGCCCAGGCCGGCGTGCTCAGCGCCTTCCGCAACACCTTGCTGGTCGGGCAGGGCCAGCGCCTGGCGGGCGTGGATCCGCTGCGCGGCACGGTGCAGTGGGAAGTGCCCTTGGCGGCACCGCGCGGCTCCAACGAAGTCGAACGCCTGGCCGATCTGCTCGGCCCGGCGGTGCGCGTGGGCGACCGGGTTTGCGCCCGCGCCTTCCAGTCGGCCGTGGGCTGCGCCGACGCCGCCAAAGGCAGCGTGCTCTGGTCGCGCAACGTCGGCGGCATTCAGGCCGTGGCGGCCGACGCCGAACAGGTCTTCGGCGCCGATGCCAGCGACCGCATCACCGCCTGGCGCGCCGACAGCGGCGATGTCGCCTGGACCAACGAAAAGCTGCTCTACCGCGGCCTGAGCGGCGCCCTGGCCGTCGGCCCCAGCGTCGTCTTCGGCGACAGCGAGGGTTATGTGCATTTCCTGGCCACCGCCACCGGTGAGGCGCAGCTGCGCTTGCCGACGGACGGCAAGGCCGTCATCGGCACGCCTGTTCTCGCGGCAACGACGCTGATCATCACCACACAAGGCGGCGGCGTCTACGCTTTCCGTCCGAATTGAAAACACACCCATGAAGCCGGTCATCGCCCTCGTCGGCCGGCCCAACGTCGGCAAGTCGACGCTGTTCAACCGCATCACCAAGAGCCGCGACGCCATCGTCGCCGACTTCTCGGGCCTGACGCGCGACCGCCACTACGGCGACGCGCGCCTGGGCGACCGTGAGTTCATCGTCGTCGACACCGGCGGCTTCGAGCCGGCCAAGCCCACCGGCATGGTCGCCGAGATGGCCAAGCAGACGCGCCAGGCCGTGGCCGAAGCCGATGCGGTGATTTTTGTCGTGGACGTGCGCGGCGGCCTGTCGGCGCAGGACCACGACATCGCCAACTACCTGCGTACGCAGCAAAAGCGGGTCTTCCTGGCCGTCAACAAGGCCGAGGGCATGAGCGAATCGCCGCTGCTCGGCGAATTCCACGAACTGGGCATCGGCAACCCGCATCCGGTTTCGGCGGCGCACGGTCAGGGCATCCGCAGCCTGCTCGAAGCGGCGCTGGAGGGCTTCGAGCCCGACCCGGAGATCTATGGCGACGGGCCCGACCAGAACCACCCGATCCGCCTGGCTGTGGCCGGCCGGCCCAATGTCGGCAAGAGCACGCTGATCAACGCCTGGCTGGGTGAAGAGCGCCTGGTGGCTTTCGACCAGCCCGGCACCACGCGCGACGCCATCCACATCCCCTTCGAACGCGAAGGCCAGAAGTTCGAACTGATCGACACCGCCGGCCTGCGCCGCAAGGGCAAGGTCTTCGAGGCCATCGAGAAGTTCTCGGTCGTGAAAACCCTGCAGGCCATCGCCGACGCCAACGTCGTGTTGCTGCTGCTGGACGCGACGCAGGGCGTCAGCGACCAGGACGCGCACATCGCCGGCTACATCCAGGAATCGGGCCGTGCGGTGGTCATCGCCGTCAACAAGTGGGACCTGACCGACGACTACCAGCGCCAGACGCTGCAGCGCTCCATCGAAAGCCGCTTGTCTTTCCTGAAGTACGCGCCGGTGCTGGAGATCTCGGCCATCAAGCGCCAGGGTCTGACGGCGGTCTGGAAGGCCATCTTCAAGGCCCACACCTCGGCCACGGTGAAGATGAGCACGCCGGTGCTGACGCGGCTGGTGCATGAGGCCACCGAACACCAGGCGCCGCGCCGCGACGGCCGCTTCCGGCCCAAGATGCGCTATGCCCACCAGGGCGGCTCCAACCCGCCGCTGGTGGTCATCCACGGCACCTCGCTGGACCATGTCACCGAAGGCTACAAGCGCTTCCTGGAAGGCCGTCTGCGTGACCACTTCAAACTGGTCGGCACGCCCATCCGGATCGAGATGCGTTCGGCCGACAACCCCTTCGACCCCAAGGCCAAGTGACGCCGCATGGCGCCGGTGACCCCGAATAGCCGCACCCCGTGGCAGCGTGGTAACCCTGTGATACCGTGTACGCTTCCCCCTACCCAACACGGAGAATATCGTGAGCAACAAAGGTCAACTCTTGCAGGATCCCTTCCTGAACCTGCTGCGCAAAGAGCATGTGCCGGTCTCGATCTACCTGGTCAACGGCATCAAGCTGCAAGGCCACATCGAGTCCTTCGACCAGTACGTGGTCTTGCTGCGCAACACCGTCACGCAGATGGTCTACAAGCACGCCATTTCGACGGTCGTGCCCAGCCGGGCGGTGAACTTCCAGGCCAGCGAGCCCGGCGATCCGCAGCCCTGAACCCGGGCGCGAGGCGCACGCCACCTTGAGTTCCGCAACGACCAGCGCCGCACTGCGCGGCGATGACGAGACCCGCGCCGTGTTGGTGGGCGTCGACATCGGCGGCGATCCGTCTTTCGACGCCACGCTGGACGAATTGGCGCTGTTGGCCGTTTCAGCGGGCGACACCGTGGCGGCCCGCGTCATCGCGCGGCGCAGGGCGCCCGACCCGGCGCTGTTCATCGGCAGCGGCAAGGCCGACGAGATCAAGGCGCTCGTGGCGGCCACGGGGGCGCACGGCGTGATCTTCGACCAGCCGCTCAGCCCGGCGCAGCAGCGCAACCTGGAACGCCACATGGGCGTGTCGGTGGCCGACCGCACCGCCTTGATCCTGGACATCTTCGCGGCCCGTGCGCAAAGCCACGAGGGCAAGCTGCAGGTGGAACTGGCGCGCCTGCAGTACATGGCCACGCGCCTGGTCGGCCGCTGGAGCCACCTGGAGCGTCAGCGCGGCGGCATCGGCACGCGGGGCGGTCCGGGCGAGGCGCAGATCGAACTCGACAAGCGCATGATCGGCGAGCGCATCAAGAGCGTCAAAGAGCGGCTGGAAAAGGTCAAGCGCCAGCGCGGCACGCAACGCAAGGCGCGCGAGCGGCGCGGCACCTTCCGCATTTCGCTGGTGGGTTACACCAACGCCGGCAAGTCGACCTTGTTCAACAACCTGGTCAAGGCCCGTGCTTATGCCGCCGACCAGTTGTTCGCCACCCTGGACACCACCACGCGCGCGCTGTGGCTGGGCGAAGCGCAGAGCTCGGTATCGCTGTCCGACACGGTGGGTTTCATCCGCGATCTGCCGCACAAGCTGGTCGAGGCCTTCGAGGCCACGCTGCAGGAAGCGGCCGATGCCGACCTGCTGCTGCACGTCATCGACGCGGCCAGTCCGCTGCTGGCCGAACAGCAGGCCGAGGTCGACCGCGTGCTGGAAGAAATCGGCGCGGCCAATGTGCCGCAGCTGCTGGTCTACAACAAATGCGACCTGCTGGAAGACTCCTTGCAGCCGCGCGAACCCATCGACAGCATCGAGGTCCACCCCGGTGTGCGCCGGCCGCGCGTTTTCGTCAGCGCGCGGACCGGGCAGGGTCTGGTCGGCCTGCGCGCCGCCATCGCCCAGGTCGTGCTCGATCGCTTGAATGCGGCCACAGCCGCCCCATCTGTGACGCTGCCCGATGGCAGCATCCCCTCACCCTGGCCGCCTGCGCCCGAGCCGGCGGCCATCCTTTGATCACTTTTCGATCGCACCCCCATGAGTGAACTGCACTCCCTTCCATCTGGCTCCCGACTGGCTGCGCTTGCGGCTGCCGCGCGCGCACTGGCGCTGGGCCTGTTGCCGACCCGGTGGGCCGACCGCCGGGCGGACCCGACGCTGATCCACAACAACCGGGGCGACGGTCCGCCCGACCTGGACGAGTTGTGGCGCGACTTCAACCGCAAGCTGAGCGGCCTGTTCGGCGGCAAGGTCGGTGGTGGCGGCAACGGTCCCAAGCGCAGCGACGAGCCGTCGCCGGGCGGGCCTTACCAGCCTGACATCAAGAGCGCCGGCATCGGCGCAGGCTTGATCGGTGGCGTCGCCCTGCTGATCTGGCTGGGCAGTGGCTTCTTCATCGTGCAGGAAGGCCACCGGGCGGTGGTCAGCACCTTCGGCAAGTACAGCCACACCAAGGATGCCGGCTTCCAGTGGCGCTTCCCCTACCCGGTGCAGGCCCATGAAATCGTCGCCGTGACCCAGTTGCAGTCGGTGGAAGTGGGGCGCAATTCGGTGGTCCAGGCCACCGGCCTGCGCGACTCGTCGATGTTGACCCAGGACGAGAACATCGTCGACATCCGCTTCACGGTGCAGTACCGCCGCGCCGACGCGCGGTCCTACCTGTTCGAGAACAACCGGCCCGACGAAGCCGTGGTGCAGGCCGCCGAGTCGTCGGTGCGCGAGATCGTGGGCCGCAGCCGGGTCGACCTGGTGCTCTACGAGCAGCGCGACGCCATCGCGGCCGAACTGGTCAAGTCGATCCAGGTCCAGCTCGACCGCTTGAAGTCGGGCATCGTCGTCGCCAACGTCAACATGCAGAACGTGCAGGTGCCCGATCAGGTGCAGGCGGCCTTCAACGACGCGGTCAAGGCCAGTGCCGACCGCGACCGTTTCAAGAACGAAGGCCAGGCCTATGCCAGCGACGTGATCCCCAAGGCGCGCGGGACGGCATCGCGCCTGCTCGAGGAATCCGAGGGCTACCGCTCGCGGGTCATGGCGCAGGCCGAGGGTGATGCGCAGCGTTTCCGGTCGGTGCTGGCCGAGTACGAGAAGGCGCCAGGCGTGACGCGCGACCGGCTTTACCTCGAGACGATGCAGCAGGTCTATTCCAACGTCACCAAGGTGATGGTCGACAGCAAGGCCGGGTCCAACCTGCTTTACCTGCCGCTGGACAAGTTGTTGCAACAAGGTGGCTTGCCCGCCCCGGCGGCGCCGGCCGCCGCCACGGTGGTGCCGTCTGCCGCACCCGTGGACCCCACGGGTACCCAGAGCGTGGACATCCGTTCGCGCGATGGCACCCGCAATCGTGAACGCGAAGGCCGCTAGGAAGGCGCATGAGCATGAACCGTATCGGACTTGTCATTGCCGGCGCGCTGCTCGCGCTGATGTTGGCTGCCAGCAGCCTTTTCGTCGTCGACCAGCGCCAGGTGGGTGTGGTCTACGCCTTGGGAGAAATCAAGGAGGTCATCAGCGACCCGGGCCTGCACTTCAAGCTGCCGCCGCCCTTCCAGAACGTCGTGTTCCTGGACAAGCGCGTGCAGACGCTCGACAGCCCGGAAACGCGTCCCATCTTCACGGCCGAGAAGAAGAGTCTGGTCATCGACTGGCTGGTGAAGTGGCGCATCTCCGAGCCGCGCCAGTTCATCCGCAACAACGGGGTTGATTTCCGCAACCTGGAAAGCCGCCTGTCGCCCGTGGTGCAGGCCGCCTTCAACGAAGAGATCACCAAGCGCGACGTGCGCGGCGTGCTGGCCAAGGAGCGCGAGGTGGTGATGAAGGATGTGCGCCTGCGCCTGACCGACGAAGCCAAGGCCTTCGGTATCGAGATCGTCGACGTGCGGATCAAGCGCGTCGACTTCGTCGCCGACATCACCGATTCGGTCTACCGGCGCATGGAATCCGAGCGCAAGCAGGTCGCCAACGAATTGCGTTCGCAGGGCGTTGCCGACGGCGAGAAGATCAAGGCCGACGCCGACCGCCAGCGTGAAGTCATCGTCGCCGAAGCCTACCGCGACGCGCAGAAAATCAAGGGTGAAGGCGACGCCAAGGCCTCAGCGCTGTATGCCGACGCCTTCGGCCGCAACGCCCAGTTCGCGCAGTTCTACCGCAGCCTGGAAGCCTACCGGGCGACCTTCCGCACCAAGGGCGACGTCATGGTGCTGGACCCCAGCAGCGACTTCTTCCGGGCCATGCGCGGCGGCGGACCTGCCGATGCGTCTGCCCCGTCGCGGGCCCGCAAGTAGCCGGTCTGCACCCGCCTGCGCATGGTCGACTTCCTGCTCGGCGCAGCGGCGCTGATGCTGGTGCTCGAGGGGCTGCTGCCTTTCCTGAGTCCGGGGCTGTGGCGTTCGGTCTTCGAGCGCGCAACCCGGCTGTCCGACGGCCAGATCCGCTTTGCCGGGTTGACCAGCATGGTGATCGGTCTGCTGCTGCTGGCGGCTTGGCGCTGACGCCGGGCAGCGTCGGCTGCTGACAGTGCAGCCGCCTACAATGCTTCTTTCATTTCCAGTGCAACCGATGCTCTCTGCGTGGCTATTGCCCGAGCACATCGCCGACGTCCTGCCGGCGCAAGCCCGGCGCGTCGAGGATCTGCGGCGGGCCCTGCTGGACAGGGCTCAGGCCTATGGCTTCGAGCTGGTCATGCCGCCCCTGCTCGAACACCTCGAATCGCTGCTCTCGGGCACCGGCCGCGAGCTCGACCTGAAGACCTTCAAACTGGTCGACCAACTCAGCGGCCGCATGCTGGGTCTGCGCGCCGACACGACGCCTCAGGCGGCGCGCATCGACGCGCACCTGCTGAACCGCGACGGCGTGACGCGCCTGTGCTACTGCGGGCCGGTCCTGCACACCTTGCCGGCCGGTCTGTCGGCGACCCGCGAGCCGCTGCAGTTCGGCGCCGAGATCTTCGGCCATGCCGGCCTCGAGGCCGATCTGGAAGCAGCCGAGCTGGCGCTGGACAGCCTGCAGCTGGCGCGCGTCGGCCCACTCGTCATCGACCTCGCCGACGCCCGCCTGCTGCGCGGCGTGCTGGCCGAGGTCACGCTGGATGCCGTCCGCTTGCAGGCGGTCGTGCTGGCCTTGTCCGAAAAGGATGCGTCGGCCCTGGACGGTCTGACGCGGGACCTGCCGGCGTCGGCGCGCAGCGGTCTGCGGGCCTTGCTGCGGCTCTACGGTGGCGACGAGGTGATCGCCGCGGCCCGCCGCGATCTGGCTCCGTCGCCCTGGGTCGTGGCCGCGCTCGACGAACTGGAATGGCTGGCTGCGCACCTGAGGCTGGCGGTGCCCGATCTGAAGATCGGTTTCGATCTGTCCGACATGAGCGGCTATGCCTATTACAGCGGTCTGCGTTTCGCCGTCTACGGCGCGGGCAGCAGCGACGCCCTGGCCCGAGGCGGGCGCTATGACGAGGTCGGCGCGATCTTTGGCCGCAACCGTCCGGCGGTGGGTTTCAGCCTGGATCTGAAGACCCTGTCCGAGGTTGCCGGGCCGTCTGCCGCACCGGTGGCCATCCGGGCTCCCTGGGGCGAAGACCCGGCCTTGCGCGCAGCGGTTCGCCGCCTGCGTGATCAAGGCGAAACCGTGCTGGCCATGCTGCCCGGCCATGAATTCGAGGCCCAGGCCTACACCTGCGATCGCGAACTGGTGCAGGTCGATGGCCAATGGGTCTTGCGCGCCGCGGGCGCGGCAAGACTGCCCTGAAATCTGAAGGAATCTGCAATATGCAAGCAGCCGTCCGGCCCGCTGCGGGTCGCAATGTCGTGGTCGTCGGTACCCAGTGGGGCGATGAAGGCAAGGGCAAGATCGTCGACTGGTTGACCGACCACGCGCAAGGCGTGGTGCGTTTCCAGGGCGGGCACAACGCCGGCCACACGCTGGTCATCGCCGGTCGCAAGACCGCGCTGCAGCTGATCCCCTCGGGCGTGATGCGCGAAGGCGTGGCCTGCTACATCGGCAACGGGGTGGTGGTCGACCCGGCGCACATGCTGCAGGAGATCGCCCGCATCGAGGCCCTGGGCATCGACGTGCGTTCGCGCTTGTTCCTGTCGGAAGCCTGCCCGCTGATCCTGCCTTTCCACGTCGAACTCGACCGCGCCCGCGAAGGCCGCCGCGAACGCAGCGGCGACGGCAAGATCGGTACCACCGGCAAGGGCATCGGCCCGGCCTACGAAGACAAGGTGGCGCGCCGCGCCTTGCGCGTCCAGGACCTGAAACACCCCGCCCGCTTCGAGTCCAAGTTGCGCGAACTGGTGGCGCTGCACAACACCGAACTGGTCGGTTTCCTGGGCGCTGCGCCGCTGGATTGGCAGCCCATGCTGGACGGCGCCCTGCAAGCGGCCGAGCAGCTGCAGCCCTTGATGGCCGACGTCGGCTACCGCCTGTTCCAGGCCCACGCCGATGGCGCCAACCTGCTGTTCGAAGGCGCGCAGGGCACCTTGCTCGACATCGATCACGGCACCTACCCCTATGTCACGTCCAGCAACTGCGTGGCCGGCAATGCGGCTGCCGGTTCGGGTGTGGGGCCGGGCCTGCTGCACTACATCCTGGGCATCACCAAGGCCTACACCACGCGGGTGGGCAGCGGGCCGTTCCCGACCGAACTGGACATCGACCAGCCCGGCGGCGTGGGCCACCACCTGTCCACCGTGGGCCAGGAGCGCGGCACGGTCACCGGCCGCGCGCGCCGCTGTGGCTGGCTGGACGCCGCAGCGCTCAAGCGGTCCATCATCATCAACGGCGTGTCGGGCCTGTGCATCACCAAGCTCGACGTGCTCGACGGACTGCCCGAAATCCGCATCTGCACCGGCTACAAGCTGGGCGGCCGCCTGCTCGACATCCTGCCTCTGGATGCCGACGAGATAGCCCAATGCGAACCGGTCTACGAAGTGCTGCCGGGCTGGTCGGAGACGACGGCGGGCCTGACCAACTGGGAGCAGTTGCCGCTCAACGCCAAGCGCTACCTGGAACGCATGCAGGCGCTGATCGGCGCGCCCATCGACATGGTGTCGACAGGCCCCGATCGCGTGCACACCATCCTGCTGCGCCACCCTTTCCGCGCCTGAATCCGACCGGCCGGCTGACGATTTCTTTGGGAGAACCTGAGCATGCTCACTGACGACGGCAAGCACCTGTACGTGTCCTGGGACGAGTACCACTTGCTGACCGAGAGGCTGGCGCTGAAGGTGGCTGCCTCCGGCTGGCAGTTCGACCAGATCCTGTGTCTGGCCCGCGGCGGCATGCGCCCGGGCGACGTGCTCTCACGCGTCTTCGACAAGCCGCTGGCGATCATGTCCACCAGTTCCTACCGCGCCGACGCCGGCACCATCCAGGGCCGGCTGGACCTGGCCAAGTACATCACCATGCCCAAGGGCGAACTGGCGGGCCGCGTGCTGCTGGTGGATGACCTGGCCGACACCGGTGTGACCCTGCAGGCGGTGGTCGAACGGCTGCGCGGCATGCCCGCCATCCAGGAACTGCGTGCTGCGGTGTTGTGGGTCAAGGGGGTCTCGACCTACCAGCCTGACTATTCGGTGGAGACGCTGCCCACCAGCCCGTGGATCCACCAGCCCTTCGAGGAGTACGACAACCTCAGACCCGAAGGGCTCGCGAAGAAGTTTGCCGTTTGACGAAAGACGGTGTGAAAAGCGAAGAGGCCGGTCTGTTTCACAACACGCCGGCCTTTCCTTTGGATCGCTTTCCAACTGATTCAGCTGATTTGGCTGATTTGGCTGATTTGGCTGATTTGGCTGTCAGTGAAGTTGGCGACCCACAAAGACGAAAGGCCGGTACTTGCGTACCGGCCCTCAATCATTTTGGTGCCCAGAAGAGGACTCGAACCTCCACGCCGTTAAGCGCTAGTACCTGAAACTAGTGCGTCTACCAATTCCGCCATCTGGGCGACGAGAACTTAGGACTATACCATCAAAGTGAACAAGACTTCAAGTGTCGCCAACGTCGGCGGTGCCATGCTCGGTGAATTCGACGGCCGCGTCGAAGGCCACCGCGACGGCCATGGCCTGGTCATCCCCGACAGCGGCGATGCGCCGGTCTATCTGGCGCCGCAGGAAATGCGCAGCGTGCTGCACAAGGACCGCGTCCGTGTTCGGGTGCTGCGCTACGACCGCAAGGGTCGGCCCGAGGGCCGCGTCACCGACATCCTGGAACGCCGCAAGACGCCCATCATCGGCCGCCTGCTGCACGAGAGCGGGCAATGGGTGGTGGCGCCCGAAGACAGCCGTTACGGCCAGGACATCCTGATCCCCAAGAACGCCATCGCCAATGCGACGGTGGGGCAGGTGGTTGCGGTTGAACTGACCGAGCCGCCGTCGCTGCATACACAGCCGGTGGGCCGCGTGGCCGAGGTGCTGGGCGAGATCGACGACTCGGGCATGGAGATCGAGATCGCCGTGCGCAAGTACGAGGTGCCTCACGAGTTCACCCCCGAGACGCTGGCGCAAGCCGCCGCGCTGCCTGAGAAGCTGCGCGCCGCCGACCGCAAGAACCGCGTCGACCTGAGCGACGTGGCGCTGGTCACCATCGACGGCGAAGACGCGCGCGACTTCGACGACGCGGTCTACTGCGAACCCTTCAAGCGCGGCCGCGGCAAGAGCGCGCTCGAGGGCTGGCGGCTGATCGTCGCCATCGCCGATGTCAGCCACTACGTGAAGCCCGGCGAGCCGCTGGACGAAGACGCTTACGAACGCGCCACTTCGGTGTATTTCCCGCGCCGCGTCATCCCGATGCTGCCCGAGAAACTGTCCAACGGCCTGTGCTCGCTGAACCCCAACGTGGAGCGCCTGAGCATGGTCTGCGACATGCTCGTGGCCGGCGACGGTCGCATCGACGCCTTCCAGTTCTACCCGGCGGTCATCAACTCGCACGCGCGGCTGACCTACACCGAAGTGGCTGCGGTGCTGGCCAACACGCGCGGCCCTGAAGCGCAGAAGCGGGCTGACCTGGTGCCGCATCTGCTGCACCTGCACGAGGTCTACCGCGCGCTGTTGAAGCAGCGCGCGCTGCGCGGCGCCATCGACTTCGACACCACCGAGACGCAGATCGTCTGCGACGACAACGGCCGCATCGAGAAGATCGTGCCGCGCACCCGCAACGAGGCCCACCGCCTGATCGAGGAGGCCATGCTGGCCGCCAATGTCTGCGCGGCGGAGTTCATCGCCACGGCCGAACATCCCAGTCTGTACCGCGTGCACGAGGGCCCGACGCCCGAGAAGCGCGTCGCGCTGCAGGCCACGCTGAAGGCGCTGGGCGTCGGTGTGCATCTGAGCGACGACCCCAAGCCGGCCGAGATCCAGGCCATCGCGCAGGCGACGGCCGGCCGGCCCGACGCGCAGCAGATCAGTACGCTGCTGCTGCGCTCCATGCAGCAGGCGGTCTACACCGTGCACAACGCCGGCCACTTCGGCCTGGCCTACGAGGCCTACACGCACTTCACCAGCCCGATCCGCCGCTACCCCGACCTGATGGTCCACCGCGTGATCAAGTCCATCCTGGGCCGGCGGCGCTACCACCTGGTGGCCAACGCCAAGACGCGCGCGCCCGAGGTTCGCAAGTGGGGCAAGGGCGGCAAGGTGCAGGGTAAGGCGCCCAAGCCCATGACGCAGGAAATGGCGCTCTGGGAAGCCGCCGGCGGCCACTGCAGCGCCAACGAGCGCCGTGCCGACGAGGCCTCGCGCGATGTCGAAGCCTGGCTCAAGTGCCGCTACATGCGCGAGCACCTGGGTGAGGAGTTCTCGGGCACGGTCAGTGCGGTCGCGGGCTTCGGCTTGTTCGTCACGCTGGATGCGCTGTACGTCGACGGCATGGTGCACATCACCGAGCTGGGCGGCGAGTACTACCGCTACGACGAAGCCCGTGGCGAATTGCGCGGCGAGCGCACGGGCATCCGCTATGCCATCGGCACGCGGGTGCGGGTGCAGGTCAGCCGGGTCGACCTGGATGGCCGCAAGATCGACTTCCGCATGGTCCGCGAGGGCGAAGGCGAGAAACCGCTGGCGCGCACGGAGCGCGTGCGTCCGGCTGCCGCGACCTTCGTCAGCGCCGCGGCCGAATTGACGCAGGTGCGGGAAACGGACCGCCGGGTCAAGGCATCGACCCGTGTCGTGAAGGCCCAGGGTGTGCCCGATACGGCACGGCGCAGCCGCAAGCCGGGCCCGCAGCGGCCGGCGCCCAAGCCGCGGGCACGCCGCTGACGGCGGGCGGCGGGCGGCGCTGCGTCAGGCCGGCTGGCGCGCTGCCAGGGCCTCGATGAGGTCGGCCGCCCGCAGCGGGCCGGCATGGCCCTGCTCACGCCAGCGGTCGGCCGCCTGGCCGTGCTGGCCCGCTGCCATGGCGGCGATCTCGCGCGCCTGGGCCTCGGGTGCCTGTGACCACAGACCGGCGATCCAGCCAGCGAGCACATCGCCGGTGCCGGCCGTGGCCAGTGCCGCATTGCCGGTCGCGTTGATGTAGGGCCGTTGCCCGGGCGCGGCGATCACGCTGCCCGATCCTTTCAGCACCACCGTCGCGCCGTAGCGTTCGGCCAAGCGGGTGGCGGCGCGCAGGCGGTCGCCCTGGATCGCCGGGGTGTCGCACTGCAGCAGACGCGCTGCTTCCAGCGGGTGCGGCGTCAGCAGCGTCGCGCAGCCGCGCGCGGAACGCGCCTGCAGCAGCTTTTGCAAGGACGGCTCGGCGGCCACGGCGTTCAGGGCGTCGGCATCGAGCACCAGTCGGCGCGCCCAGGCCAGCAGGGCGGGCAGGGCGGGCTTGACGGCCTCGCCGCCGCCGCAGCCGCAGAGCACCGTGGTGGCACCCAGCAGCGCCGGTTCGGACTGCCACCAGGCGCTGCGGCTCATCAGTTCCGGTCGGGAAGGATCGAAAGCCGCCGCCGCCGCGTCGAGCAAGCTGCAGTACACCCGGCCAGCGCCCGCCGCCAGCGCCGCGCGTGCCGCCAGCCAGGCGGCGCCGACCATGCCGGGCGCCCCGCCGATGACCGCCACATCGCCGTAGCTGCCCTTGTGGCTGGCGTGCGGCCGGCTCGGCCCTTCGCTGGCACCGGTCAACCAGGCGCTGGCCGGTCCTGCATCGACGCCCAGGTCGTCGAACCAGACCTGACCGGCATGGTCGCGACCGGCGCCGGTGTGGCAGCCGGGCTTGAGCGTCAGCAGGGCCAGGGTGTCGGTGCAGCGCACCGCTGCGTCACCCAGACAGGTGCCGGTGTCGGGGTGCAGGCCCGATGGGATGTCCACCCCCAGCGTCGGGCCGCGGTGTGCGTTGATGGCGCTGATGGCGGTGGCCAGGGCGCCGGCCGGCGCTCGCGCGGCGCCCAGGCCGAGCAGGGCGTCGATCAGCAGATCGCCAGCCGCCGCCGGCGGCGGCAGCGCGTCGCTGATGGCCACGCCGGCCTGCTGCGCCTGGCGCAAGGCGGCTTGTGCATCGGCGGGCAGCCTGGCGGCATCGGCCAGCAGGCAGACGTTGACGCGCTGCCCGGCGGCGTGCAAGTGACACGCGGCCACCAGGCCGTCGCCGCCGTTGTTGCCGGGTCCGGCCCAGACTTGCACGCCGGTCGATTGCGGGGCCAGGGCCAGCCCGAGCCGCGCCACGGCCCGGCCCGCGCGGGCCATCAGCGGCGGGGCGGGGACCTGGGTCGCGGCCGCCTGTTCGGCACACCGGGTGGCCTGGGCATCGTGCAGCGGCCACCGCCTGGCGCCCAGCGCGACGCGGATGGGGGGCGGTCGTGAGCCTGCGTCGGTCATGCCGGCATTGTGCGGCGCCTGCGGCTCGCCAGCAGGCCCGCTGCGGCCCGCCGACCGGTCGTTCAGCGCAGCCGCGCCACACCCAGGCCGGTGACGTCCAGCGGAGCCGCTCGCCCGCTGATCTGTTCGGCCAGCACGCGGGCCGACCCGCAAGCCAGCGCCCAGCCGCTGGCACCATGGCCCAGGTTCAGCCAGACGCCGGGCGCACCACTGGCACCCAGGACCGGCGGGCCGTCGGGCAGCATGGGCCGCGCGCCCTTCCAGTGCTGCGCGTCGCGCGTCAACGCCGCGCCCGGGAACCAGTCGTCGAGCGTGCGGTACAGCGTGCGCAGCGGCGCAACGGCGATGTGGCCGGGGTCGCCGCCGAACTCGGCCAGCCCCGAGACGCGGATGCGCTGGCCGAGGCGGCTGATGGCGATCCGGTAGCGCTCGTCCACCACGGCGGCGCGCGGCCCCGGCGGCGCCAGGCCGTCGACGTGGCGCAGCGGCGCGGTCACGGTGTAGCCCTGCACGGCTGCCAGCGGCAGCCGCACGCCGACGCCGGCCAGCAAGCGCTGGGCTTGCACGCCGGCGCAGACGACCACGGCGTCGAAGGTCTCGTCGGGCGCGCCAGCCAGGGCCACGCCGGGCGCCGTTCCGGCCGTCACCTTCATCACCGCCGTGTCGAAGCGAAAGCGGGCACCCAGACGTTGCGCCTGCGCCTTCAGCAGGTGTGCAAACTGGCGGCAGTTGCCCACGCCGTCCTGCGCCAGGTGGATGGCTGCGTGCAGCGGCGTCGCGGTGTGCAGGCCCGGTTCCAGGCGGTGACAGCCGGCCGCGTCGACGACTTCGTGGGCCACGCCCAGGTCTTGCAGGACCGCCAGGCCGCTGCGCGCAGCCTTCAGGTCCCGCTCGCTGCGCAGCAGGACGAGGAAACCCGTGGCCTGCTCGAATTCCAGGTTCAGCTCATGCGTCAGGCCCAGCTGGCGCTCACGGCTGAACAGGGCCAGGCGCAGCATCGCCGCGCGGTGGCTGGCGTACACCCGGGGGCTGCAAGACCGCCACCAGCGCCACATCCAGGGCAGTTGCGCCAGGGCCTCGATGCCGCCGAAGCGCACCGGCGTGTGCGCGCTGAACAGGCGGCGCGCGATCTTCCAGGCCATGCCGGGCGCCGCCCAGGGCCCGACGTGGCCGGGCGCCAGCACGCCGCTGTTGGCGAAGCTGGCCTCTTCAGCGATGCTGCTGCGGCGCTCGAAGACCGTGACGTCGTGCCCGAGGAGGCACAGTTCATAAGCAGTGCTGACGCCAACGATGCCGGCGCCGATGATGGCCACTCGCAATTGCGGTTTCCTGTCGTGTAGGTGGGGTGGCCTGGCTGAACCACGCCGGGCCGGCCTGGCGATGCCAGACTGGGCTGGCGGGCGTGCTAGGATCCGTGGGTTTGCCCCGATGCGCGTTGCATTCGAGGCTGACCAATCGCGAACCCGACCGTACCAAGGTGTCGCTGCCCGCGCCGAGCTGCTGAACAGATGCTTTGTGGTTCTTGTTCATGGCCCAGCGAATTGGCGGCGATCAAACGGCGGAATTCTAGACTCAACCTTAGGAATCTCCATGACTGTCTCCATGCGCGAAATGCTGGAAGCGGGTGTCCATTTCGGCCACCAAACACGCTTCTGGAACCCCAAGATGGCCCCGTACATCTACGGCCATCGCAACAAGATTCACATCATCAACCTCGAGAAGACGCAGCCGCTCTTCGAAGAGGCGATGAAGTTCATCCGCCAGCTGTCGGCCAAGCGCGGCACCATCCTGATGATCGGCACCAAGCGCCAGGCCCGCGATGTGATCGCGCTGGAAGCCGACCGTTGCGGCATGCCCTACGTCGACCAGCGTTGGCTGGGCGGCATGATGACCAACTTCAAGACCGTCAAGGGTTCCTTGAAGAAGCTCAAGGACATGCAGGCGACCAAGGAAGCCGGCACCGACATGATGATCAAGAAGGAAGGCCTGATGTTCGAGCGCGAGCTGATCAAGCTCGAAAAGGACATCGGCGGCATCCAGGACATGAGCGCGCTGCCTGACGCCATGTTCATCATCGACGTCGGCTACCACAAGATCGCCGTGGCCGAAGCCAAGAAGCTGGGCATTCCCATCATCGGCATCGTCGACACCAACCACTCGCCCATCGGCATCGACTACGTGATCCCCGGCAACGACGACTCGGCCAAGGCCGTGGCCTTGTACGCCAAGTCGGTCGCCGATGCCGTGCTGGAAGGCCGCGCCAACGCCACCAACGAGGTGGTGCAGGCCGTTTCGGCCGCTGGCGACGAGTTCGTCGAAGTCAGCGAAGAGTCCTGATCGACTGAGCGCCGGCCTGCGCGCCCTAGGGGTGTGCAGGCCGATCTTTTTTGTGCCCGGGCGCGTCCGTTGTGGAAACGTCGTACACGGGTTTGAAACCGAATGGAGAACACGATGGCTGCAATCACTGCAAGCATGGTCGCCGAGTTGCGCGCCAAGACCGACGCACCGATGATGGAGTGCAAGAAGGCGCTCACCGAAGCCGACGGCGACGCCACGCGCGCCGAGGAAATCCTGCGTGTCAAGCTGGGCAACAAGGCCGGCAAGGCCGCCTCGCGGGTCACCTCTGAAGGCGTGGTGACCGCTGCCGTGTCGGGCACCACCGGCGCGATGGTCGAGATCAACTGCGAAACCGATTTCGTGACCAAGAACGATGCCTTCCTGGCCTTTGCGCAGGCCACGGCGCAGCTGCTGGCCGCCAACGCCGTGGCGGATATCGCCGCGCTGTCGGCGCTGCCGTACAGCCAGGACGGCTACGGCCCGACGCTGGAAGACGTGCGCAAGGGCCTGATCGGCAAGATCGGCGAGAACATGGCCATCCGCCGCTTCAAGCGCTACGCGGGCGGCGGCCATCTGGCCAGCTACCTGCATGGCACCCGCATCGGCGTGCTGGTCGAGTTCACCGGCGATGAAGTCGCCGCCAAGGACGTCGCGATGCACGTGGCCGCGATGAAGCCCAAGGCGCTGTCCACCAGCGACGTGGCGGCGGACCTGATCGAAGTCGAGCGCCGCGTCGCCGCCGAAAAGGCCGCTGAAGACTCGGCCGCGGCCGTGGCCGCCGGCAAGTCGGCGCAGTCGCCCGAGATCGTCGCCCGGCGCGTCGAGGGTTCGGTGCAGAAGTTCCTCAAAGAGGTCTCGCTGCTGAACCAATCCTTCGTCAAGAACGACAAGCAGACCGTCGAGCAGATGCTCAAGGAAAAGGCCACCCAGGTGGCCGGCTTCACGCTCTATGTGGTGGGCGAGGGCATCGAGAAGAAGGTCGACGACTTCGCCGCCGAAGTGGCAGCGCAGGTGGCGGCTGCGAAGACCCAGTGACGCGCAGACTGGCCCCCGCGCCACGCGCTGCGGGCCCGGCCTGGGGGCTGGGGCCGCTTACACTGCAAGTCAGACCCTGGGAGTGGATCCGTGCCGGCTTATAAGCGCATCTTGTTGAAGTTGTCGGGCGAGGCCCTGATGGGCGACGACGCCTACGGCATCAACCGTTCGACCATCGTCCGCATGGTGCGCGAGGTGCAGGAAGTGACGTTGTTGGGCTGCGAGGTGGCCGTGGTCATCGGCGGCGGCAACATCTTTCGCGGTGTGGCGGGTGGTTCGGTCGGCATGGACCGTGCCACTGCCGACTACATGGGCATGCTGGCCACCGTGATGAACGCGCTGGCCCTGGCCGACACCATGCGCCAGGAGGGCATGACCGCACGCGTCATGTCGGCGATCAGCATCGAGCAGGTGGTCGAGCCCTATGTGCGTCCCAAGGCGCTGCAGTACCTTGAAGAGGGCAAGGTCGTGGTCTTCGCCGCCGGCACCGGCAACCCCTTCTTCACCACCGACACGGCAGCGGCCTTGCGCGGTGCGGAAATCGGTGCCGAGATCGTCCTCAAGGCGACCAAGGTGGATGGCGTCTATTCGGCCGATCCCCACAAGGACCCAGCGGCCACGCGCTACGACAGCATCAGTTTCGACGAGGCCATCGCCCGTCATCTGCAGGTGATGGACGCGACCGCTTTCGCGCTGTGCCGCGACCAGAATCTGCCGATCAAGGTGTTCAGCATCTTCAAGCCCGGTGCGCTCAAGCGCGTCGTCTTGGGCGAAGACGAAGGCACCTTGGTGCACGTTTGAGGAGAGATACGCACCATGTCCCTACCCGAGATCAAGAAGACCGCCGAACAGAAGATGGCCAAGTCCATCGAGTCGTTCAAAGGCGAACTGCACAAGATACGCACCGGCCGTGCCCACCCCGGCTTGCTCGACCAGGTGCATGTGGACTACTACGGTTCGATGGTGCCGATCAGCCAGGTGGCCAACGTGACCTTGCTCGACGCCCGCACCATCAGCGTCCAGCCCTGGGAAAAGGCGATGGCGGGCAAGATCGAGCGCGCCATCCGCGAATCCGAGCTGGGCCTGAACCCGTCGTCGCAGGGCGAACTGCTGCGCGTGCCCATGCCCGGCCTGACCGAAGAGCGCCGCCGGGAACTGACCAAGGTCGTTCGCAACGCCGGTGAAGACGCCAAGATCGCCGTGCGCAGCGTGCGCCGCGAGGCCAACGAACACCTGAAGAAGCTGTTGAAGGACAAGGAAGTGTCCGAAGACGACGAGCGCCGCGCGCAAGACGAAGTGCAGCGGCTGACCGACCGTGTCATCG